>JACCDS010374161.1_pt1 | contig 46014 bp, 45 predicted proteins | sample 7446441 | NCBI WGS metagenome assembly JACCDS01 (sample SAMN15323445, study PRJNA562643) | freshwater metagenome | isolation source: river surface water | place: USA:Blue River Watershed | collected 2017-08-17 | reverse complement strand
AACGTCTGTGATCATCAGATGAACATCAAGATCTCGCTTTGACACTCGCTGCAGACTCTCCACCATTTGCAGCCCAAAAGTTAGATTCGGCACGAAGTGGTTGTCCATCACATCAACGTGGTATGCATCAGCGCTGAGGATGCTCCCCAACTCTGCCTCCAGGTTTACGAAATCCGCACTAAGGATCGATGGATGGATGTGCATAGCCAACAGCCTATTGCTTTCTCAAAATAGCCATAAACATCGCATCAGTGCCATGCTCGTGGGTCCAAAGTTGTACGGTTTTGCGATCTGCGTTTAGTCGCAAATTTGGAGACAGCTTTGAAAGCACTTCATTTGCATTTATCAGCTCCAAGTCCTTGTGGCGATCAAGCACTGCTTTTATCTGGGCGTTGGTTTCTTGTACCAGTGGTGAGCAGGTTGAGTACAACAGGTATCCTCCAGGCTTCAACGCAGCTACACCGGCGTCCAAAAGCTCACTCTGAATCTTGACCAGCTGCGGAAGTTGCTCCGGTTTTTTGCGCCACCTTGATTCAGGCTTTCTGCGCACGGAACCTAGTCCAGAGCAGGGAGCGTCAAGCAAAATCGCATCGTAGCTACTCGTTTTGGCTTCCTGTCCGTAGGCAACAATTACCGTGCCGGGACCGCTTGGGTCCAAAGCCTCGCGAACTAGCTCTGCGCGCTGAGGATTTGGTTCCAGGCAGTCCAGCTCTCCACCCTGATCTCGAATACCAGCCTGAAGCACAGCCGACTTCCCTCCTGGGCCAGAACACATATCTAGCCAGCGACCTGTCCTATTGCCAACTTCGAGAAGGGTTAGCGCGACCAACTGAGACCCTTGGTCCTGGACTCTAACCCCTGGGGTCGATAGCAATGGCTCAGGGTTACCCCTTGCGATAAACCCGATTGGAGAAGCATTACCTTGCTCGAGCTCTTGTGCGTTCAGGTATTCACGGGCCTGCTTGGTCAGGCCGGCGAGATTAACCAGTGGAGTCTCGTTATTTGCCTCCAGCAGCTGCTCAAGCTCGGTTCCTCGACCATCGAGTTCTAATGCCGTTTTCAATGCCGTAATTACCCAAGCTGGATGTGAGAACTTGATTGCCAGTGCATCAACCCCGGTTTTCCCCCGCATCACCTTCTCCAGGAGAGAATCGAATCCAGCGCGATCCGCGTTCCTAAGCACGGCATTAGCAAGCCCAGCAGCGCTTTTTTCAAAACCCTTGACCAGCTCAACACTCTCGTGAATTGCAGCGTGGGATGGAACTCGCATCCTGAACAACTGATGCAGGCCCAGTTGCAAGGCAAGCCGGAGCTTCGCGCTTAGTGTTTTGCCTGCTGTGAAGGAATCGATAAATGCGTCATATTGCGCTCTCCACCGAAGGGTTCCGTAGCTAAGTTCTTGAATCAGACCCCGGTCAGCATCTGAAGGGTTGATTTTGCCCAGCACTTTTGGAAGCAACAGATTTATGTAGCTATCCGACTGTTCAACTCGGACTAGCAGATCGAGGGCTACCTCACGTGGGTTATTCAAGAATCACCTCTTTGTTTAGCCCCCGGAACCAATCCCCCGCAGCCATCGCCTTTTTGCCCGCTGGCTGAACAATCTGCAACTCGATGCGAGAACCACCACCGCACTCCACCAGCACGCGATTGCTACTTTGAATCACGCGCCCAGGTCGCGGGGTCAAGCCATCAAATTCTGCCCAGTTGGTTGAGCCAAGGGAGTTGGCGCGAAGAATCCTGAACGGTTCGCCATCGAGTAACCCGAAGGCGACCGGTTCCGGATTCAGTGCCATGATCTTTGCGCTCACAAGCTGCGAGGGCTGCGAGAAATCAAGCTTTGCGACCACGCGGTCAAGCTTTGGCGCAAGGCTAGGCTCGCCCGATTGCGCCATGGCAACCGGCATCTCCCTAATCGATTTTTCAATCAATTTCAGACCAGCGGAGGCGAAGATATCCAGATGCTCACCGTAGGTCTTGGCTGGATCTATCTGCATGGGCTGCGAAGCGATTATCGGACCGGTATCTAGACCCGCTTCCAGCTCAAACAGTGTGATTCCCGCTCCTTCTCCAAGGTGCATGATCGAGTATTGAAGCGGGGCTGCTCCACGCCACTTTGGTAGCAAGCTGAAGTGTAGATTCCACCACGGCACTAGATCTAGAGCCGGACCAGGAATCAGCGCACCATATGCGATAACGATTGCGAGCTCGGCACCCGAGTTTCGAATTGCGGGTAAGTCTTCCTCTGTTAGGCGATTGCGCTTCAAGACCTTGATCCCTTGTTGCTGGGCGACAACCGCTACCGGAGACGGTGTCACTACGCGCTTGCGCCCTACCGGAGCGTCCTCTCGGGTGATAGCGAGAACCACCTCATGCTGTAGGGCAAGTTCTCGCAGTGCATCGGCTGCAATATCTGGGGTTCCGGCAAAGATTAGTTTCATGGCTTCCTAGAGACTAGACCAATCGTCCATTGCGATTCTCAGCCCCCGGCGCTTATTCGCACCCACCAATCTCGCGTTCGCCTTTAGTGCTTGGCGCCTTAGGGTTTCGCTGACCTTGGGCCCAATTTGATAGCTGAAACGAATTAGTGCGCTTGCCTTTTCTCCAAGTTCTGTTCGAAGCTCCTGGACTCCCAGTGGCCTAAGTTCTTCGAGTACTGCCACCAACACATCGCTAGTTGCCTCTAGGTGGGCAACACGAACGGCAGGGGGCAGGCTCAGCGAGACTGCATCTCTGTAGGCAACTTTTGCTAATTGTCGATGTTGTGAGAGTGTGATCGCCTGGCCAAGCTGTGACGGAACACCTGCTATAACGGCTCGGCCCTGGTCAGACAGAAGCTCGATGGCCTCCATCCAGTCGCGGATGGCAATCTGCTCCGCCTGAAGCGAATGAGATGCAAGCCAAATATCGCAGTCAAGAATCAGCACGGCCGAGTAGCCATTGGGTGCAATCGGGCTAGAGCCAGGCGTCGAAACAATGATGTGCTTCGAAGCGAGAATTTTGGAGGGTTGCTTCTCGGCAGTTGCCTCTGAAATCAGACATTGAGGAAACGCCTTACCAAGCTCGGCAACCGTGCGATTACTGCCGGCTCGACCGGCTTTAGCCCTAGTTGCACCGCAGCTTTTACAACTCGTGAAGCCACGGCGGCAAACCTTACAGCTGAATACCCCAGGCGTGGGTTCCCAAATCGGACCACCACAACTTAGGCAACCGAGTCGGTCTCCACAGCTGAAGCAAAAAGCTGCCGGAGAGCTTCCTTTTCTGGGGAGCAGGACCAGGATGGGGCCCTGGTCAACTCTTTCACGAATCAGTTCGAAACTTGAGGAGTCCATCCTTGAACTCGGTTCGCTAAATGCAATTCTCGGGGGTGCATCGAGGATGGTGTGGTCGCTCAAGTATCCAATCTCAACCAAGCGCTGAACTTCAATTGAGCGGTAGTTGGCAAGCAACATAAGTGCGGCATCACCTGCCCGCATCAAAGCTAATTCACGGGCATGGGTAAATGGCGAACCCTGTTCTCGTAATGACTCATCCAGATCGTCAACAAGTGCGACAAGCCCTAGCTTTGTGACCGGTGCATAAATCGCGCTTCTTGTGCCGAGGGCTATAACCGGGTCGGAACCTAGGCACCGGTGAAAGCTTTGGTAGCGCTCCGATTTTTTCTGGCTGGCACCAAAAATGGCTAGCTGGTCTGTGACTTCCGCGAGCTCAAAAAGACGGCGCATCAAATTGATTTGTGATTGCTCCGGCAGCATGACAATGCTGCTCTTTCCCTCAATGAGTTTTCCAACGGCAGAGTGGGCCAAAGCTAACGCCCAGTCCGGGAAGCGCTCTGTTTTGAATAAACGCTGTCTCGCACTTGAAAGAATCGCCGCTCGTTTTCCAAGCGGAGTATCGAGCTTTAGCTCTGGAAAAGGGTTCTCGTGAGGGATGGCAGGTCTTTGCACATCGAGGGCAATTCGCGGCATGTGATCTGGGATTGCAATCGACAAGATCTCCCCCAGTGCAACACACTGGCGGTCTGCTACCTGTCTCGAAAATCGAAGGAGATCTTCAGTCAGAACCGGCTTTTGCGAGACAATCTCACTAATCGCGCTGGTCGCGTAATCGCTTCTATCGGTTATTGAGGTAATAAATCCGGTGTGGATTTTCTTACTTCTACCGATTTCAAACTTGACTCTTTGGCCGACTAGAACTTCGTCGCGCAGGTGGTCTGGAATCAGGAAGTCGAATTCCCTATCCAATTGGATTAGGTTCGACTCCGTGACCACCCGCGCAACGGAATTCACTACTTCCCTGCAGCTTCTCTCAACGCGCTAGCACGATCGGTTTGCTCCCAGGTGAAGCCAGGAAGTTCTCGCCCAAAATGTCCATAGGCAGCCGTTTTCGCATAGATGGGCCTTCTCAGATCTAGCTCGCGAATGATGGCTGCTGGTCGCAGATCAAACACCTCGGAGATAGCCCGCTCGATTGCTTGGGTCTCAACTTTCTCGGTTCCAAATGTCTCGACGAACACCGATACCGGCTGGGCGACACCGATGGCGTAGGCGACCTGAATCTCTGCTCGATCTGCTAGGCCCGCGGCAACCACATTCTTCGCAACCCAACGCATTGCATAGGCTGCCGAACGGTCCACCTTTGATGGATCCTTGCCGCTAAATGCACCGCCGCCGTGTCTTGCCATGCCGCCGTAGGTGTCAACGATGATCTTGCGACCGGTTAGGCCAGCGTCCCCTTGAGGTCCTCCGATTACGAAGCGACCGGAAGGGTTGATGAAATATTTAGTGTCAGAGTAATCAAGCCCCGAATCTGCCAGAACTGGCTGAATCACCCTAGAAAGAATCAATTGAGCCAACTCATCCTGAGTTGCATCTTGGTGGTGCTGAGTTGAGAGCACCACGGTGTCAATTGAGACCGGCTTATCTCCGTCGTAATTGACTGAAACCTGTGCTTTTCCGTCTGGTCTCAGCAGTCCATTGGAAAGTTCGCGACGGAGATTGCTGAGGGACTCTGTGATGCGGTGCGAAAGCAGAATCGGAGTGGGCATCAAGACCTTGGTCTCGTTAGTTGCGTAACCAAACATCATGCCCTGGTCGCCAGCTCCCAGTTGCGAGTCGGTGTCCAGATTTCCAGCTCTAGCTTCTAGAGCCGCATCGACTCCGGCTGCGATGTCTGGAGACTGAGCACCAATTGAAATCGAGACGCCGCAGCTCTTGCCATCAAATCCGATTTCCGCGTTGTCATAGCCAATCGCGGTGATGCGATCCCTGACAAGCTGCGGGATGTCTACATAACTGGAGGTGGTAACTTCGCCTGCAACGTGAACCAGGCCAGTGGTTACGAGAGTCTCAACAGCGACGCGAGCAGTTGGATCCTGCTCAAGCATTGCATCGAGGATGGTGTCAGAGATCTGATCACAGATTTTGTCCGGGTGCCCTTCGGTCACGGACTCAGAGGTAAATGTGCGTAGCTTCATAGTGCCAAAGTCTATCTAGGCGCTAGGACAGCTTGGGTATGACCCTCTCTAAAATCCAACGACTCAGGTCTGCCTTGGATCCCACTGCCGACTCGTGTGCATCCCTTGAAATGAACTCGATTTGGTTATCGTCTGCGCCTAGCGCTGAGACTGAGTTTCCGACTATGAAGTCAACGCCCTTATCCCAGAGTTTTGAGGTGGCTATTTCCACAAGCTTCTCACCAGCCACATCAGCCAGGGCAAAGGCAATCGAAACCGCGCTGTGATTGGCCACGTAGTTTGCAATCAGATCTTTGGTCGGAGCCAGATTTAATGTGACTGACTGTCCGCGCTTCAGTTTCTCTGATGATGGCTTTTCAACCCTAAAGTCCGACACTGCTGCGGCCATGACAATCAAGTCGCAGTGGCGATCCATCGCGAGCTCGAGCTCGTCTACTGAGCTAACTCGAATCAGGTTCACCCCGGCTGGAATGCCCGCCTCGATATTCGCCGCGATCAGTGTGACTTCAGCTCCCATATCTCTGGCCGCTTTTGCGAGCTCGATGCCCATTCGACCAGTCGAGGAATTACCGATGAATCTCACTGAGTCAATGGGCTCTCGGGTTCCACCCGCTGTGACCATGACATGCTTGCCCCTAAGTGGCATGCCAGCAAGAGCAAATTCGTAAATAGCCTCGGGTTCAGGCATTCGCCCCGGACCGGAATCATCTCCGGTCAAGCGACCAACAGCCGGCTCCATGACCCTAATTCCGCGAGAGACCAAGGTGTCAACGTTTGACTTGGTCGCTTCGTTTTGCCACATCTCGGTGTGCATCGCGGGCGCCAGCACTATCGGAGCGCGCGATGCGAGTATGGCGTTTAGCAGCAAATCGTCGGCAATTCCAGCGCTAAGGCGAGCCATGAAGCTGGCGGTTGCAGGGGCAACGATGATCAGGTCGGCTTGTTGGCCAAGCTCAACATGTCGAACGTCGGCTACGTCCTGATACATGTCAAGGTTGATATTCTTCCCAGAGAGCGCCTCTAGTGTGGTTTCACCGATGAATTTGAGGGCGTTCTGGGTAGGCAAAACCGTCACTTCGTGACCGGATTCCTTCAGCAGGCGAATTAGATTCGCCGCCTTGTAGGCCGCGATTCCACCTGTTATTCCAAGCAGAACGCGCAATTGAGACCTACTTGGCCTCTACCTTGGTGAGTTTGCCCTGGTGTAGTTCGTGCAGCGCGATGCTCAGTGGTTTGTCGTCAATCGACGAGTCAACAAGTGGGCCAACGTAGTTGAACAGGCTTCCCTCGTGCAAAGCGGCGTAGTACTCATTGATCTGGCGGGCGCGCTTTGAAGCGAAGATTACTAGCTCGTAGTTTGACCCTGCCTTCTCGAGCAGTTCATCGATAGGTGGGTTTACGATTCCCTGAAGCTTGTCGCTCATGATCCTCTTTCGTACTTTCGCACCAATTCAACTACCTCAGACACACAAGTGTCCAGGTCTTGATTGGTGATGTTGAAATCAAACTCCCCCGCACTTGCTAATTCCGTGCGAGCTGTAGACAGTCTAGTTTGAATTTGCTCTTCTGTCTCGGTCCCGCGGTTTCTTAGCCTCGCCTCAAGCTCGTCCCAGCTCGGTGGTGAAATAAAAATCGTCAGCGCTTCTGGAATTCGCTGTTTAACTTGTCGGGCACCCTGAAGATCAATCTCCAAAAGGAGGTGCTTATCCTCGGCCTCTGCTCTAGTCAGCTCATTTAGGAGTGTTCCGTAGTAATTACTGCCGTGAACGATGGCGTACTCCAGCAGCTGATTCTGGGCAATCAATTCCTCGAACTCGTTCTTGGAGATGAAGTGATAGTGCACACCGTCAATCTCTCCAGGCCTAGGCGAACGAGTGGTGGCTGATACCGAAAGTAGAAAATCCGGTTGCGAAGCTAGGATGCGCTGCACGATCGTTCCCTTGCCAACCCCTGCTGGGCCAGCTAGAACCACTAGTGACAAAGCTCTTCCTTTGCTTTCTTGATCTGATCCTTGAGCCTATCGGGACCACCTGCCGTGAGTCCACGTGACATCGAAGGAATCACGTTTGAAGCCGACGCTCCAAATAGCTTTGCAAGATCGGAAAGCTTCGCTCCTTGAGCGCCGAATCCCGGGGCCAAAATCGGAACCTTGCAATCCGTTTCTGCTACTTCTGACAATCCGAAGTCCACTAGTTTTTGAGTCGCCCCAATTACCAGGCCTAGATTCTTCGACTCAGCCTTTCTAGCTGCTTCCAAAACCAGTCTCGATACTGTTTTGTTTCCTTGTTTTGCTGTCTGGAGCTGCTTTGCCTCTGGGTTGGATGTGGCGCAAAGCACGAATAAACCACCATTTACGTCGAACGCATAATCCAGCATGCCGTCCAAGGAATCAGGGCCAAGGTAGCCGGAGACCGTGAGTGCATCTGACCTAAGCGGTGAATCATCTCCGAACCAGGCTTCCGCATAACCATGCATCGTGGAACCGATATCGCCGCGTTTGGCATCTGCAATTACAAAGAGGTTTGCAGCTCTTGCCTCCGCCAGAATCTGCTCAAGTGCCAAGAGCCCAGCCGAACCAAACCTCTCGAAGAAGGCAACCTGGGGCTTTATAAAGCCAAGGTTGCCAACCGCAGCATCTACAAGCTTTAGTCCGTATGCCAACACACCCTGAGCCGAGTTCGGTAGCTCCCACTCTCTGAGCTCAGACTCTGAAGGGTCTATGCCAAGACAAAGCGAGCTCTTCTCGGCCATCACTGTGTGGATGCGACCCAGAAAATCAGCCATTTAGAAGCTGCTTTCTAGCCTGAGCGTGCTCCTGCAGCGGTTTCACCTTGAACTCACCCTCGCGAATCATCTCAAATGAGCCGATTGCAGCACTCAACTGCGCTGCAGTGGTGAAGATTGGCTTATCTGCTGCAGTTGTAGCGGCTCGAATCTCGTAACCATCAACGCGGGCATCCGCTCCAGACGGGGTATTCACCACCACATCCACTTCACCTGCGGTAATCATCTCAACGATTGATCTCTCGCCTGATTGGGCCTGGGAATGCTTCGCAACTCGCTCAGCAGCTATGCCATGCCTTGACAGCATCTTGGCCGTCCCATCAGTGGCAAGGATGCGGTAACCCAACTGGCTCAGCCTTCTGACCGGAAGCAGTAGCTGTGGCTTGTCCCGATCCGCAACAGATACAAACACGGTTCCCGATTTCGGAAGCTTTGAGCCGGCACCTGCTTGCGACTTTGCGAATGCGGTTGGGAAGTCAACATCAATGCCCATCACCTCTCCGGTGGAGCGCATTTCTGGACCAAGTAGCGAATCCACAAAGCGGCCATCGCGCGTCGCAAAGCGCTTGAACGGCAGCACGGCTTCCTTAACTGAGATCGGAGTGCCAGTGGGCAGATGCTTTCCGTCTTGGGCGGGAAGATGTCCGTCACGAATCAACTCGCTGATGCTCGATCCTGCCATGACAAGGGCCGCAGCTTTTGCCAAAGTAATTCCAAGTGCTTTGGATACAAATGGAACGGTTCGGGATGCTCTAGGGTTTGCCTCCAGTACGTAGAGCACGTCAGAGGCTAGCGCAAACTGCACATTCAACAGTCCCTTCACATCGAGCCCTCGGGCGATCTCCTCAGTTGCTTTTGCAACGCGATCAATCTGGCTTTCACTCAACGTGATTGGCGGGAGGGTGCAGCTGGAGTCTCCAGAGTGAATCCCCGCCTCCTCGATGTGCTCCATGACGCCGCCGACGTAGAGCTGCTCCCCGTCGAATAGCGCATCGATATCAATCTCGATGGCGTCATCTAGGAATCGATCAACAAGCAGCGGGTGCTGGGCATCAACCAGAGCGTGCCCCGCAATACGGTCGAAGTAACCATTCAGGGAGGTCTCGTCATAGACGATCTCCATTCCTCTTCCACCGAGCACGAAGCTGGGTCTAACCAAGACTGGGTAACCAATTCGCGTTGCTACCGCGACTGCCTCCTCCAAGTTGGTGGCGATTCCATTAGCCGGAGCTAGTAGGCCAGCAGCGTCCAGGATTTGCTGGAACTGGCCGCGCTCCTCAGCCTTGTCAATGGAATCTGGGGTGGTTCCAAGAATTGGAATGCCAGCCGCCTCCAGGCCTTTTGCAAGCCCGAGCGCGGTTTGACCGCCCAGCTGAACCATGACACCAAGCAGCTCCCCGGACTGCTTCTCGGCATGAATAACCTCTAGCACGTCCTCTAGGGTTAGCGGCTCAAAGTAGAGCCGATCAGAGGTGTCGTAATCGGTAGAGACTGTCTCTGGGTTGCAGTTGACCATGATGGTCTCGTACCCCGCATCACGAAGTGCGAAGGCGGCGTGCACACAGGAGTAATCGAACTCCACGCCCTGGCCGATTCGGTTTGGACCAGAACCAAGGATCACTACCTTCTTCCGATTAGACGGCCTTACCTCGGTGAAGTGTTCGTAGCTGCTGTAGTGATAAGGAGTTAGTGCAGGGAACTCCCCCGCACAAGTGTCAACGGTTTTGAAGACTGGACGAAGATCTAGGGAGTGACGGAGGTCTCGAACCTGCTGTTCCGTCATCGACCGCAATTGTGCGATTTGCGAATCCGAGAAGCCGTGCTCCTTGACCTTCTTTAGAACATCACGAGTTAGCTCAGGCTGCTCGGTTAGCCACTGTGCTGTTTCATTTATTAGCTGAATCTGATCTATGAACCAGGGGTCGATTTTGGTTGCCTCAAAAACCTGCTGCGCTGTAGCTCCTAGGCGAAGCGCCTGCTGAACCTGAACCACGCGTTCATCCGTTGGAATGCGCATTTTGGTAAGAAGTTCATGTACGGAATCTGATTGATTCCCCCAGTGGAATGAACTACCACGCTTCTCCAGCGACCTCAGTGCCTTTTGCAAGGCCTGGGTAAAGGTGCGTCCAATCGCCATAGCCTCGCCGACACTCTTCATGGTGGTGGTCAAGGTTGGGTCGGCTGCCGGGAACTTTTCGAAAGCGAAACGTGGAGCTTTAACCACGATGTAATCCAGGGTTGGCTCGAAGCTAGCCGGAGTGACTCCAGTGATGTCATTTGGAATCTCATCCAGGGTGTAGCCAATAGCCAATTTGGCAGCAATTTTGGCGATTGGGAATCCAGTTGCCTTGGAAGCTAGCGCAGAAGATCTCGATACGCGTGGGTTCATTTCGATGACGATAACCCGACCGTCCTCTGGGTCAACCGCAAACTGTATATTGCAACCTCCGGTGTCAACACCAACCGCGCGAATAATCTCGATGCCAATATCGCGCAGATTTTGGTACTCGCGGTCGGTCAAAGTCAGGGCGGGTGCAACCGTAATTGAGTCACCGGTGTGCACTCCAACTGGGTCAAAGTTCTCGATGGAGCAGACCACGACAGTATTGTCGTTTTTATCGCGCATGAGCTCCAGCTCATACTCTTTCCAGCCCAGAATTGACTCCTCGAGCAATACCTCTGTAGTTGGCGATGCCTGCAATCCCGCGCCGGCAATTCTCCTGAGGTCCGCCTCGTTGTATGCAAATCCTGAACCGAGGCCACCCATGGTGAAAGATGGGCGAACCACCATCGGATATCCCAGCTGGTTGGCTGCCTCCAAAACCTCATCCATGGTGTGGGCAATGAAGCTTCGAGCCACATCTGCTCCGGCATCCAGAACCAGTTGCTTGAACGCCTGACGATCCTCACCGGCTTTGATGGCGTCCACGTTGGCACCAATTAGCTCAACGCCGTATTTCTCTAGTGAACCGCGTTCGTATAGCGACATTGCAGCATTCAGAGCTGTCTGACCACCCAGAGTCGGCAGAATCGCGTCTGGCTTTTCCTTCTCGATGATCGCCTCGATAACCTCAGGAGTGATTGGCTCAACGTAGGTGGCGTCAGCGAAGTCTGGGTCGGTCATGATTGTGGCAGGGTTTGAGTTGATCAGAATTACTCGGATGCCCTCCTCCTGCAGGACTCGGCAAGCCTGGGTGCCTGAGTAGTCAAACTCGCAGGCTTGGCCGATGACGATTGGGCCTGATCCAATTACCAATACCGATTTGATGTCTTGACGCTTTGGCATTAGTTCTCCTGAATCATCGAAATGAACTTGTCGAAAAGGTAGTGCGAATCGTGTGGCCCAGCCGCTGCCTCGGGGTGGTACTGAACTGAGAATGCTGGTATGTCAATGCACTCGAGGCCCTCGACCACACCGTCGTTTAGACCACGGTGCGAAACGCGGACTCGACCAAAACCCTGTGGGCTCTGCGCCTCATCTGCTTCTAGCCTCACAGCGAAACCATGATTGTGCGCTGTGACCTCGACCCTTCCAGTTTCGGCGTGCATAACAGGCTGGTTGATGCCGCGGTGTCCGAATGCCAGTTTGTAGGTATCGAAACCCAAGGCTCTTCCGAGAAGTTGGTTACCGAAGCAGATTCCGAAAAATGGTTTGCCAGCTTTCAATACCTGACGAAGGAGCTCAACCTGAGCTCCAGAGGCTTCCGGGTCACCTGGCCCGTTAGAGAAGAACACGGCGCTTGGATTATCGCCCAGTAGAACTTCGGCAGACACATCGGATGGGTAAACCCGGACCTCCAGTCCGCGCTCGCTCAGGTGCTCCAGGGTGGATTTCTTGATTCCCAGGTCAAGAATTGCCACTGAACCAACAACGTCACCCTTTGCTGGAATTGTGTAACTCTCCGGGGTTGTCACGACATCAGAGAGTTGCCGCCCCTTCATCTCGGGCGCCGCTGCAACCAGCGAGATCATCTCAGGTTCAGACCTGACCGCATCTCCAGAGAAAATGCCCGCGCGCATCGCTCCTGCGTCGCGAATCATGATGGTCAGTGCTCTTGTGTCTAGGTTTGAGATCCCAACCACTCCCTGAGAAATCAGATCTGCCTGCAGAGTGCGTTCCGCTCGAAAGTTTGATGCGATTCGAGAAGGGTCCTTGACAACATATCCAGCAACCCAAATCCGGCTCGATTCCTCATCGCGCTCATTCATCCCGACAATTCCAATGTGCGGGGCTGTCTGGATGACAATTTGACCCGCATAACTGGGGTCGGTGATTGTCTCCTGGTAGCCGGTCATGCCAGTTGCGAAGACCAGCTCACCCAAGGTCTCACCCTTTGCACCGAGAGCTTCACCCTCGAATACCGTTCCGTTTTCTAAAACTAGGTAGGCCTTATCCAATTTCCACTCCAAAGTATTCACGTAGTGTGTTTTCAAACTCTTGACGCTGGGACTTGCTCACGATTCTTAGGTGGGTAGCAAGTTCTTCGTCACCAAGCCTCCAAAGCAAGGCGATCAAGCCATCCTTTTCGACGGCTTTGTCAATGGTGGCTGAGGTTTTTCCGGCTCCGGTCAGGGCCTGAGCAGGAATATGGAAACCGAGCTCCCCTTGGCGTTCGATACTGATTCCCTCAGGGTCCACAGCAACAATTGCTTTTCCTCGACCGCCTAGGCCCCATGCCCAGACTCGTTTGAGTGGAGCGTCGGCAAAAACGGTAGAGACGTAGTAAGCGGTTATGCCCTCAATTGCTTCGGTCGGTCGGATCGGTTCCGGGAGTGCCGCCTCTTGGGCTCTGCGAACTGAGCGGTTAGATAGGTAGATAAGGCTGGCAATAATTGCCACCAGCGCAATAGCGCTTGCCCCGATGATTTCTCTCTCCATTAGCGAACCACTCCGTCTTGCACCGTGAATTCTCCGCGGAAGATAGTGTGAACCACCCTTCCAGGGAGCTCCACGCCTGCGAATGGGTTGTTTGTACTCTTCGACTCTGTGGCTTGAGAGATAACTCTCCTAGCGCTTGGGTCAATAAGCGTTATGTTTGCGGGCCTACCGACCTCGAGTGCCCCCTGGCCCGAAAGTCTGGCAATCTCCGCCGGCTTGGACGAAATCAAGCGAGAGAACAGAGCCCAATCTCCACCACCACCCAGCACCACTTCCTGAAGCACGCTGGCTGCATGTTCGAGAGCAACCATTCCAAAAGCAGCAGCTTCCCACTCGCAATCCTTTTTTTCGATTGAGTGTGGTGCGTGATCTGTGCCCAAAGTGTCGATGGTGCCATCGAGCACCGCAGCTCGGAGAGCAAGTGTGTCCTCTTTGGTTCTAAGTGGTGGATTCACTTTGTAGGTTGGGTCATAGCCACGGACTAATTCCTCGGTGAGCATCAGGTGATGCGGGGTGACTTCGGCTGTAATTTGAATGCCGCGCTTTTTGGCCCAACGCACAACATCAACTGCTCCTGCGGTAGTTAGGTGGCAGATGTGCAGCCTGGCACCGGTTTGCTCCGCCAGCAGTGCATCGCGGGCAATGATCGACTCCTCTGCGACATTTGGCCAACCCTTGAGGCCCAACTCGGTCGCAAGTGCACCTTCGTTCATCTGCGAACCTTGGGTCAGCCTTGGCTCCTGGGCATGCTGGGCAATGACGCCATCAAAACCCTTTACGTATTCAAGGGCGCGCTGCATGATCAGTGGATCGTGGACACAGTTCCCATCGTCCGAGAACACTCGCACCTTTGCCCTCGAATTGGCCATCGAACCAAGTGCCGCTAGCTCTTCGCCCGCTAATCCTTTGGTAACGGCCCCAATCGGCTGAACTTCTACGTAGCCGGCTTCGATTCCGAGCTGCTGTATCTGCTCAACAACGCCGGCCGAATCAGCAACTGGCATTGTGTTGGCCATGGCAAGCACTGCCGTGTAGCCACCAGCAGCCGCGGATCTAGATCCCGTTAATACCGTTTCACTGGCCTCAAAACCAGGTTGCCTAAGGTGAGTGTGAAGGTCGACAAATCCAGGTAGAGCGACTAAACCCGAGCAATCTAGACCCGAATCTAGTTTGCCGATTGCGGTGACAAGGCCATCAACTATCTCAATGTCAGCACTTTGACCGTTGGCGAGAGTGACTCCGCTAAGAATTGTGCTCATTAGTTGTCCTCTCCTGACAAGGTGGCATACAAAACCGCCATACGAACCGAAACCCCGTTTGCAACTTGCTTGAGCACCAAAGACTTTGGCGAGTCTGCCGCTTCAGAGGAGATTTCAAAGCCTCGATTCATTGGTCCGGGGTGAAGGACTACCGAGTTCTGGCCCAGTGTCCTGAACCTGTCACCTGATAAAGCCCAAGATTTTGCATACTCGCGCTCTGACGGAAAGAAACTGCCCTGCATGCGCTCTTTTTGCACCCTCAGCATCATTACCGCGTCGGGCTGTGTGGCTAGCGACTCGTCAAAGTTGTGCGATACCTTTGCGCCGAGGGCTTCTATTCCGGATGGCATGAGGGTTGTTGGTCCCGCGACCGTGACTTCGGCACCGAGCAGTTTTAGCAACAAAACGTTGCTCCTGGCGACTCGAGAGTGAAGGATATCGCCCACTATCAATACCTTCAGTCCAGATAGGTCTTTCTCCAGCTTGAAGGCCTGTCGGAGAGTCAAGGCATCGAGTAGTGCTTGGGTTGGGTGTTCGTGTGAACCATCTCCGGCGTTGATGATGCTGGAGGAAATCCAACCGCGATGGGCTAGTGCATGGGCTGCTCCCGAAAATGGATGCCTCACCACAATCGCATGAGCGCCCAGAGCTTCGAGAGTCTGGGCGGTGTCCTTTAGCGACTCACCTTTAGAGAGCGATGATGTTGAGGCCGAGAAATTGATTACATCCGCACTCAATCGCTTTGCCGCAATCTCGAAGCTGATTCTGGTTCGGGTTGAATTTTCAAAGAAAAGATTCACGACGGTTTTCCCACGAAGGGCAGGCAGCTTCTTGACTTCACGCTCGTTTACAGAGCCGAGTTCATGAGCATCATCTAGCAGTTTGACTGCCTGAGAATGGCTTAGATCTGAGATTGAAATCAGATGCTTCACTCTGAGATCACCACCTGATCGATATCGTCTATAGCCTGAATCATCACCGAAACCCGCTCGCTCTTTGCAGTTGGCAGATTCTTACCAACAAAGTCAGGCCTGATCGGTAGTTCTCGGTGACCCCTATCCACTAACACTGCCAGCTTTACCTGTCGTGGCCGCCCATACTCAACTAGAGCGTCTAGCGCCGCTCGAACTGTTCGGCCCGAAAACAACACATCATCAACTAAAACCACGACCTTGCCATCGATTCCGGAGGCTGGAATCGATGTTTTTCCGATTGCTCTTTGGTTGCCCGACAAATCATCCCGATACATCGTTATGTCTAAGCTTCCGCAGTGACCCTCATACTGGGGCTCAATGGTTTTGATAATGTCGGCGATTCTGGCTGCGAGTGAGACACCCCTGGTGGGGATGCCCAATAAAACTAAATCCTCATAGCCTTCATTGGCTTCGAGGATTTCATGAGAGATGCGCTTCAAGGCTCGATCGATGTCTGGTGCATCGAGTACGACTCTAGAGGTCATTTTCTTCTCCTTCTTCGCCTCTCTGGACGAAGTTAAAGGACATTTGCTTATCAAAGCATACTAGCTAAAGTGCAGTTGAGCCTTTAGAGAGACGTGCCAAGACTCCGTTTACGAACTTCGAAGAGTCCTCGGTTGAGTATTCCGCGGCTAGGGAGACGGCCTCAGCTATCGCTACCTCGTTTGGAACCTCATCGTTGTAGAGAATTTCCCAGCTCGCTAAACGCAGCACTGCGCGATCTACGTTCGGCATCCTCTCCAGCGACCAGTTGTCTGCCAGCATCCTGAGTTGAGTGTCGATACTGTCTGCGTTCTGAAGGTATCCAGTGACCAACATCTCGGCATAGTCAAAAATCGCATCTTGATTTTGGCGATCTTCAACCTCGTTGCGAGTCTGCTCCAAGAGGGTAAGCGCGTTGAGCCCAGTCACATCAGCGGCGAAAAGGGCATCCAGCGCTCGCTTGCGAGCCTTAGTGCGTGCGCTCAACTATTCGCTCACGCGGCCAAGGTAGTCACCGGTTCTGGTGTCAACCTTGACTCTGGTGTTGTTCTCGATGAACAAAGGAACTTGAATCTGGTAACCAGTTTCCAGGGTCGCTGGCTTGGTGCCACCGGTCGAGCGGTCGCCCTGAAGGCCAGGCTCGGTGTAAGTGATCTCGAGCACGACCGACGGAGGAAGTTCAATGTAGAGCGGGTTGCCCTCGTGAAGAGCAACAGTCGCCATTTGGTTTTCCAGCATGAAGTTGGCTGCGTCTCCAACAGTTTCTGGTGAAACTGTGATCTGGTCGTAGTTGGTGGTGTCCATAAATACGAAGCCCGAGCCATCGTTGTATAGGTATTGCATGTCACGGCGATCGACGTTGGCGGTCTCCACCTTCACACCTGCGTTGAAAGTCTTGTCTACAACCTTGCCGGAGAGCACGTTGCGCAGCTTGGAGCGAACGAAAGCCGGCCCCTTACCAGGCTTTACGTGCTGAAACTCAATCACTGACCACAGCTGGCCTTCGATGTTTAGCACCATGCCGTTTTTTAGATCGTTTGAAGTTGCCATGACTCTCCTTGAATAAACCTTGAGAATTCTAGTTGGCTAGCAGCCAAGAAACTGCTAGCTCGTAACTGGAAAGCCCGAAGCCGGCGATAACTCCAGTTGCAACACCAGAGATCACCGAGTTGTGTCGAAACTCCTCACGAGTGTGAGGGTTAGAAATGTGAACCTCGACAAGCCTCAGCCCACTGGTGGTTAGCACAGCGCAGGCATCTCGGAGTGCGTAGGAATAGTGAGTGAACGCAGCCGGGTTGAGCACCACTTCAGTCCTGGATTGAAACGCCTCATGTAGTTTCCCGATCAGGGCTTCTTCGCTGTTGGTTTGAAAAAACTCGAACTCTGCAGTGGGAAACTTGGCACTGAGTGAACGCTCCAAGTCGGCAAGAGTCGCACTTCCGTAGATATCTGGCTCCCGCTTTCCAAGCAGGTTGAGGTTGGGGCCATTCAGAATAAGAATCTTGCTCATGGGTAAACGCTATTCCACAATCGCCTGGAATGCTGTGAAGAGTAGTTCTGGTGTGGGTGCAGAAAGAATGCTCGGCTTGCCTAGCTGATCCAAGACCACGAACCTTAGCGCACCGGATCTTGCTTTCTTATCCCGCTGCATTGTCGCTAGTAGTTGATCCCAGCGATCTGCTCGATAGCCAAGCGGTAACCCAAGACCACCAAGGACCTTCCGGTGCCGTTCCAAATCTGATTCGCTGAGTTTGCCCGAAAGCATCGATAGCTCTGCGGCAAAAACCATACCTATTGAGATCGCTGCTCCATGGCGCCACTTATAGCGCTCGGCATGCTCGATGGCATGACCCAGGGTGTGACCATAGTTGAGAAACTCTCGCTCTCCCGACTCCCGGAAGTCTGATTCGGTGACGCGCTCCTTGATTGCAACTGAACGCTTCACCAACTCCTCGATCAGGTCGGACTTTGGGTCAATCGCCGCAGGGTCTTCTAATGCATCGAGGATCCACGGGTCGGCGATAAAGCCGTATTTCGCAACCTCCGCCATCCCGGCGACCAAGTCATTTTTGGGAAGAGTCTCGAGAGTATCCAGGTCGATGATTACTCGGTGCGGTAGATGGAAAGCGCCAACGAGATTCTTGCCCTCGCTGGTATTGACGCCCGTCTTACCCCCAACGGCTGCGTCTACCATTCCCAAAAGGGTGGTCGGGATCAGCACGCTTCTTACTCCACGTAGCCAAGTGGCAGCAACAAAACCGGCTAAATCTGTGGTTGCACCGCCCCCGAGGCCGATCACGGCGTCATTGCGGTGGAAATCCGCCTGACCCATGATTCCCCAGCAAAATGCGGCAACCTCGATTCGTTTTGCATCCTCACCGTTTGGGACCTCGGCGAGAATCGCCTCGAAGCCTGCACTTCTCAACTTCTCCCTGATTGCCTCGGATGTGGCGCTGAGTGCCTGCGGATGCACCACCAATACCTTTTTGACGCCATCCAGTGCCAGCGGAATTTCGTCAAGCAGTCCCCTGCCTACAAGTGATCTCATTTCCCTAGGCCATCCGTTATCTCTTGAATTAGTTTCTTTATGGGCCTGCCTCCGGTGAAGACAGTTTGCTTAGCTAGCGCGCGATAGGTCGCAGCCCTGGAGTCATAAATCTCTTGCCAGCGCTCCGGGTTGTCCCGAAGTAGCGGTCGCTTGTGCATGTTTACCTTGCCGATAACGTGTTCGGCAGTGGTGTCGAGAAAAATCACATGGTGTTTTCTCATCAGATCTTGATTCACGCTACGCAGGATTGCGCCTCCCCCGGTAGCAACCACCGCGGGTTGCTCGAGCGCATCTTTCAAATACTGAGTCTCTAGCTCCCGGAAGTACTCTTCGCCCCGGTCCTCAAAAAGCTTCGCTATTGGGCCATACTTCCCGGCAATCTGCTTATCGGTGTCAATAAACAGTAAACCCAATTCTTTGGCTAACTTTTTTCCCAGTGTGGTTTTTCCGGAGCCCATTGGGCCAATTAAAACTATTGCTCCAGCCATTTATGGCCTGACAATACGAGATCGCATCACCTCAGGGATGCTGTCTAGGTAACTCTTGATGTTTCGCTTTGTCTCTGAAACCGAGTCGCCACCAAACTTTTCCAACACACTGTTGGCAATCACCAAGGCGACCATGGCCTCGACTACAACTCCAGCTGCTGGTACTGCACATACGTCACTTCGCTGGTGGTGGGCCGTGGTTGCCTCGCCAGTTGCGGTGTCAAGGGTCTTCAGCGCTCTTGGTACCGTTGAGATCGGCTTCATGCCAGCGCGAACTCTGATGATCTCACCGTTTGACATGCCGCCTTCGATGCCACCTGCTCGATCGGTCATGCGGGAAACCTCGCCTTCCTCACGAACAATTTCATCGTGGGCAACTGAACCGCGACGTTTTGTGGTCTCTAGGCCATCACCAATCTCGACCGACTTCATCGCCTGAATACCCATGACTGCAGCGGCTAGCTGAGCATCGAGTCTTCGATCCCAGTGAACGTAACTACCGAGTCCTGGAGGGCAGCCATAAACCAAGGTCTCGGTCACTCCACCGATCGTGTCACCCTGCGAGTGGCACAGATCGATTTCCGCAACCATCGCCTCAGAGGCTGCCTTGTCGAAGCAGCGAACCGGGTCGGTGTCTAAAGCCTCAATGTCTCTTGGGCGAGGTAGCTCGGCGGAGTTATTGGAAACTGGACCGATTGCAACTGTGTGGGTAACAAGTTCGATACCAAGCTCACTCAGAAAGTTCTGGGCAACTCGACCAAGTGCGACTCTGGTTGCGGTCTCGCGCGCGCTTGCTCGCTCCAAAACCGGACGGGCGTCATCAAAGCCATACTTTTGCATTCCAGTGAAATCTGCGTGGCCGGGTCTAGGTCTGGTTAGGTGCGCTGCTCTTGCTCCGGTGAGCTCCTCCTCGGAAACTGGTGCAGCGCTCATTACGGTTTCCCACTTGGGCCATTCGGTGTTGGCGATTCGGAGCGCAATCGGCCCACCCTGACTTATTCCAAAGCGAACACCTGCCGAGAGAGTTACCTCGTCCTGTTCAAACTTCATGCGAGCGCCACGACCATAGCCCAAGCGCCTGCGACCAAGGGCATCCTGGATGTCCTCTTTGAGGATTGGTACACCCGCGGGCAGCCCCTCGATCATTCCGATTAGTTCTGGACCGTGGGATTCACCTGCAGTGAGAAAGCGCAACATTTCTCTATTTTGCCATCTCGAGGGCTTTTCGAGCCGCCAGAATCAGTTTGGCCTCCCCCGCCAGTGGCTCATCGAGGTCATGTTGGTGGAATAAACGCTGTTGCCCAATCGCTTGCCAAAGCAGCATCTCAAGCCCTGAGACTCGATTCTTCTCTGGAAAGTGCAGTGCGAGCTTGGTTGGCCAGGGGTGGTAGATAACATCTAGCAGCAAGCCCTTATATTCACCTTTGAGTAGTTCATCCAAGGCGCCGGCAATCACTGTGCTGATTACGGCCGGCTGACTGAGCGCGGTGTGGAGTTTATCGATGACCGAAATCTCAAACTCTGACGCAAGAGCCGAAACCTTTGCAGGATTTCGACCCCAGACCGAGACGTGCTTGCCGGCCTCGAGCATCGCCACAATTGCGCTTCTGGCAGTAGCTCCTGTGCCCAGCACTGCCACCGAGCTGAACTTTTTTCCAAGTAACGCTTGTTGGATGCCGAACACGTCTGTGTTGAAGCCATCCCAACCTGAATCGGTTTTGATCAGAGTGTTCACCGCTTGAGCTTGAACCGCAACGAAATCCACTCGCATCGCTGCATCCAATGCCTGTTCCTTGAGCGGCATGGTGAGACTTAGCCCTTGCCAACTTTCGTCTAGCTGACTTAAGTAATCCTTGAGGTCGGCGGCCAATTCAACTGCCTGATAGCTGTGGCTTTCGCCGAGCTCTCGGAATATTGCGTTGTGAATGACCGGGGATTTTGAATGGCTAATCGGTGAGCCAAGCACCGCAAAGTTACTCATTCCAGTCTGGGTTATCTCTTAGCCACTGCCGGTATAGCTCGGCCGCACGCTCATGCTCAGCCAGAGTTTCTGAGAAAACGGTCTCGCCGGTCTCTAGATTTATTGCCACAAAGAAAAGCCAGTTTCCATCGGCGGGCCGCAGCGCAGCTTCGATCGCCAGCGAGCCCGGATTCCCAACTGGTCCCACCGGGATGCCCTTGTAGATGTAAGTGTTGAATGGATTACTGGAGTCTTTGACCCCATCGGTGAAGTTTGACTGCTCTCCCTGGTAGCGATACTTCACGGTGGGGTCAGACTGCAGCAGCATTCCTTTTTCAAGTCGATTTGCAAAGACTCTGGAGATCTTGAAGAAGTCCTCTTCGTGCTTACCTTCTGCCTGAATTAGGGCGGCGAGCGAGAGCAGATCATGCGAATCTTTGAGTTCCAAACCAAAGCTTTGCAGCTCCGCCTCCATTCGATCAACCATGGTTGCGATAACGGTCTCAGCGTTGGCGTTGGGGTCAAAGGTATAAGTTGCTGGGAAGAGGTAGCCCTCCATTGAAGGGGCTCGCTCATCGACCCTTACAAGTTGGGTAGATAGAGCATCAAAGAGCTCAGCCTCGTGAATCCCAAGGGCTTGAGATACCAGCGGGATGATCTGCTGAATGCGCATTCCCTCTGGGATTGTGACCTGATTCACAACGCGATTCTTGCCTTCAATCAGGATTCTGAGTGCCTGGGCTCCAGATAGTTTTGTGGGGAACCTATATGTGCCTGGATAGATGGTGAAGTCGGCATTCAACATTTCCCGGTATACGGCGTCAAAACTTTTGACGATGTCAGCTTCCAGCATCTTTCTAGCCACCGCAGCACCGTCGTCTCCTTCAACAATGGTGATGGTGGTTTCCGGGCCGGCCTCCTGGTTGTAGTCCTCGATCACGAATCTGGATAGGTAGTTCCTAATGGAGTCGTAGCTGACTGCAACCACCACACCGCCACCGATAAACAGTGCCAGGACGGTAATGATTGAAATAAGTAGATTTCTTCGACCGCGGAGTTGCTGATCAGTCATCCAGGTCTCCAATCGGTTTACCTGCCAGTTGCTCATGGCGTTCGCTTTGAAGCGCAAACTCAAGTATCAGGGCCGCAGCCTGCGCGTCAACAATGCCCCGGGACTTCCTAGAATCTTTGCCACCCTCGCGCAATCGCAGCTGAGCGGATTTTGTGGTGAGTCGCTCGTCAATCATGCGAACTGCAAACTCCTCACCAAGTTGGCGCGCAAACTCAACGGCCTTGCTTGTTGATTGGGTAAAAGAGCCGCTGAGCGCCAGTGGCAACCCAACGTAAATAGCCGAAACTTGCCTACCCCTGGCGATCTCTAAAACCTCCGAGGCAGCGGAGTCACTGGCTGGAATCACTTCCAAGGGAAGGACCAGGGATCCCTCCGAGATGGCTAGCCCGATTCGGCTTTGGCCGACATCGACTGCCAACTTTCTCATCTGATCAAACCAGCGGCAATCTCGACCGCAGACTCTAGCTTCGAGGCATCAGTACCGCCACCCTGAGCTAGGTCTGCCTTGCCACCACCGCCGCCGCCGAGCTCGGCAGCAGCAACCTTTGCTAGCTCTCCAGCCTTGACGCCCTTATCGATTGCCTGCTGCCCGCATGCGACCATAACAGTTGGACGAGCGTCAAGTTCTGTGCCCAAAATGACCACTGAATCATTGCCTAGCTGCTCCTTGGTCGCTACAACCAGGTTTCTTAGGCTTTCGGCGTTCAGGCCAGCGATAACCGCCTTGACAACCTTCAAGCCTGCAAGCTGCTGTGCCCCGGCAACGAGCTCAGGAAGCTTCGAAAGTGCTGCCTGCGCCTCCAGCTCCGCAATTCTGCGATTTGCAGCTCGAAGCTCTTCGAGTGCGTCGGCGATTTTGCTTTCTACCTCAGCTGCCGGAGCCTTAATCGATGCCGCCAAGCGCTTAACGAGGTCACGTTCGCGAGTCAGGTTGCGTAGTGCATCGATTCCAACCAGAGCTTCAATGCGGCGAGCTCCGGATCCAACCGAGGACTCATTGCTGATTGAGACCAACCCAATCTGGCTAGAGCGCGATACGTGTGTGCCACCGCAAAGCTCTCGAGACCAAGGACCACCTACCTGAACCACACGAACTGACTCGTCGTAGGTCTCGCCAAAGAGCGCTATAGCGCCCCAATCTTTTGCCTCTGGCAATGTCATGAACTGGGCGGAGACGGCCAGGTCCGAGCGGATCGCCAGGTTTGAAACCTCTTCGATCTCGCTCTTTGCAGCATCAGATAGGGCCTCGCCCCAGGCAAAGTCCAATCGCATATAGCCAGGCTTGTTGTAGGAACCAGATTGCAGTGCCTCTGGTCCTAGCACCTGACGAAGGGCGGCGTGAACGACGTGAGTGGCGGAGTGTGCCTGACAGGCCCCCAGGCGCCACTGCGGATCAACCAGGGTCTGAGCCATGGTGCCAACAGTTACTTCACCGCTTAGCACTCTGACTTTGTGCGAGAACAGTCCCTTGACTGGCTTTTGAACGTCCAGAACCTCGAGCTCAAATCCATCGCCACGAATAAAACCTGCGTCAGCTGCCTGACCACCTGATTCTGCGTAGAGTGAGGTCTTGTCGATGAACAACTCACCGAGCTCGCCCTCCACCAGCGACGAGCTGACCTCACCATCGCGGATCAATCCGAGCACGCGACCCTCTGTCTCGAGAGTTTCGTAACCCAAGAACTGGGTCTCGCCCTTCTGTCTGAACTCGCTGTAGACCTGAAGTCCAGCTGCGCCAACCTTCTTGCTCTTGGCATCTTCCTTAGCGCGCTGTTTTTGCTCGGTCATGAGTGCGTTGAATTTCTCGCGATCAACACTTAGCCCGTTTTCTTCAGCACTCTCTTCGGTTAGATCGATTGGGAATCCGTAGGTGTCGTGCAGTAGGAATGCGATTTCACCACTGAGGACATCTTTGGCTTCAGCAATCGCCTGGTCTAGCACCACAGTTCCAGCCTCAAGCGTTCTGCGGAAACCTGCCTCTTCAGCAAGAGCTGAGCGCAATACACGCGGGAAGCTCTCTTCAAGCTCGGGGTATGCCTCCACCATTGCATTCTTGGAGGCGGTAAACAGTCTCTCGAAGCTCGGCTCGGAAACGCCAATTAGACGCAATGCTCTAATGGACCGCCTTAGCAGACGACGCAGAATGTAGCCGCGACCTTCATTTGAAGGTGAAACTCCGTCAGACATCAGCATCAGCGCTGAGCGAATGTGGTCAGCAACCACTCGCATACGGACATCGTCTTGCTCGTTCGCCCCGTAAGGCTTGCCGCTAAGGTCGGCGGCGATGTCGATCAGTGGGCGAACCTGATCGATTTCGTAGATGTTTTCAACTCCCTGAAGCAGGAAAGCGACACGCTCTAGGCCCATACCCGTGTCGATGTTTTTCTTGGGCAGCTCACCCAAAATCTCGTAGTGATCCTTGGTTCCGCCGTCAGCGCGCTCATACTGCATGAACACGAGGTTCCAAATCTCGATATAACGGTCCTCGTCGGCCTCGGGACCACCCTCTACACCATATTCAGGTCCACGGTCGAAGTAGATTTCGGAGCAGGGGCCGGCTGGACCGCGTTGCCCGGTAGACCAATAGTTATCGCGCATGCCGCGCTTCTGAATTCGCTCTCTTGGCACAGAAGAGTGCTTGAGCCAATACTCAATGGCTTCATCATCATCCTGGTAGACGGTCACCCAGAGCTTCTCTGGATCAAAGCCCAGCCCGCCATCTTCTAGCTTGGAGGTCAGAAGCTCCCAAGCAAAACCAATCGCTTCCTCTTTGAAATAGTCTCCAAAGGAGAAGTTCCCGTTCATCTGGAAGAAGGTGCCGTGGCGAGTGGTCTTTCCGACCTCATCGATATCCAAAGTGCGAACGCACTTCTGAACACTGGTGGCTCTTGGGTATGGAGCAGGCAAAACTCCGGTCATATAAGGAATGAATGGCACCATGCCCGCAACAACAAACATCAAGGTTGGGTCTTGAGAGATAAGTGGTGCGCTGGGAACAACGGTGTGGCCTTTGCGCTCAAAGAACTCAAGCCACCGCCGTTTGATTTCGGCAGTCTTCATGGATTGTCTACTTCGCGGTAGTGGTGGTGCGCTTTGCTGCAGGCTTTTTAGCAGCAGGCTTTCTGGTTGCAGGCTTCTTTGACGATGGCTTTGCAGTGGTGCTACGGGCAGGCTTTGGAGCGGGGGTCTCTAGCTCAGCTTCGCGCTCGAGATAGCCCTCCTTCACGGCAGAAGCAAAATCTTTCGCGGCCTCAATCGCCTCATCCAGGGCAACCTGTGCCTTTGGGTTGTCACGAAGCTGAATAACGGTGGCAGCACCTAGAGAGATACCAGCTACGAACCAGCCAAGCTTGGACATGATTACCTCCGCTTTCCTAGGGTCTTCAAAACACCCTGCGTGACACCGAATAGTTTAGTTAGCGGAGCTCCAACCGAGGCGGTGAAGACAGCCACGAGAGAGTTGATGTTCTCGGTAACCTGCTCGACATCCTCGGTGATCTGGTCAATCCGCTTGAGTTGCTTATTAGCCTCGGTCAGGGTGACCCTGGCTTCAGCCAACATAGGCTCCAGTTCCTGGTTAAAGGTGCTAACAGTTCTGGCAGTTTCATCAACCAGCTTTGCGACCTTGATCAGCACGAAGCCGATAAACAAAATGAGCAGGGCGAAACTGCTGGCAAAGATGATGCCGGCAATTTCGCCACCGCTCATAAAGGTTTACCTCGCTGCGTAGTACTCAACAACCAGCTGGACCTCACAGGTCACTGGTACTTCGGCGCGCTTAGGGCGACGAACCAGGGTGGCCTGCAACTTGTCAAGCTGAACACTTAGGTACTCAGGGGTGGTTGCTAGCACATCTGCGTTACCGCCAGCTGCTGCAACCTGGAAAGGCTCGGTCTTCTCACTCTTTGAGTGAACGTGAATCATCTGACCAGGCTTTACGCGGAAGGAAGGGCGGTCAACACGCTGGCCATCGACCAGGATGTGACGGTGAACAACCATCTGACGGGCCTGAGCCATGGTGCGAGCAAAACCAGAGCGCAACACGAGTGCGTCAAGACGCATCTCTAGAAGCTCGACCAGGTTCTCACCAGTTAGACCTTCGGTGCGCTTTGCCTCCTGGAAGGTCTTGCGAAGCTGAGCCTCGCGAATTCCATACTGAGCGCGAAGACGCTGCTTCTCACGCAGACGAACTGCGTAGTCAGAGTCGGACTTGCGCTTGGTGCGGCCGTGCTGACCAGGTGCGTATGGGCGCTTCTCCATGTACTTTGCAGCCTTAGGAGTCAAAGCGATCCCGAGAGAACGCGACAAACGGGTCTTGCTACGGGTTCTAGTTGTCTTGGACAAAAAGGTACCTTTCGAATTTGTTATTGGGGCTTGTTCGTCTCCCAGCCGCTGGATCGGAACTTCGAAAGCTTACCAGTAGAGCTAATTGGTGTCACTACTTGCCAAGAATTTCGTCAATCTGGCGCAGTCTTTCAGCCAGGGTTTTTTCGTAGCCGTGACTCGAGGGCTCGTAATAGCGCTTATCCAACCTCGCGTATTCCTGCTTCAGCACACCCCTGGGGTCATCGTGCGGATATTGGTAACCAACTCCCCCGGTTGAGCGAAGCTGCGGTGGGATGGGTTTGAGTTCAGAGGTTTCCAGATCCGCAAGGGCCTGGTTGATCGCGCTGTAGGAACGATTCGATTTTGGCGCCAAGGCCAAGTAGATGGTTGCCTCGGCCAGTGGAATCCTACCCTCTGGCATGCCGATCAGTTCTACCGTGTTAGCCGCAGCGACGGCCAGTGACAGCGCTCCAGGGTCTGCAAGACCGATGTCCTCACTGGCGAGAATCATTAGTCGTCGAGCAATAAACCTAGGATCTTCGCCTCCTTGGATCATTCGAGCCAGGTAGTAAATAGCTGCGTCAGGATCTGAACCACGTACTGACTTGATGAAGGCGCTTATGGTGTCGTAATGCAACTCTCCCTTGGAGTCGTAGGCGATCTGGTTAGCACTTGCCTGTTGTGCGCTTTCTAATGTGAGCTCGCCTGTGGCTGCGGCCGCTTCCAGGAGAGTCAGTGCACGTCTAGCGTCTCCCGAGGAAATCTCCGCGATGTAATCAAGTGCAGGGCCGTCAACTGATGGCATTCCTAGCCCAGTCGCTGCTTTCGCGGCGCGCTCCAGGAGTTCGATTACCTGCTGTTTACTCAGCGGCTCGAGGTGAAAAACGAGAGATCTGGATATCAGGGGTCGGATGACCGAGAAAGAGGGGTTTTCGGTGGTCGCGGCCACCAAGGTAATCAGTCCGCTTTCCACCGCTCCCAATAGAGAGTCTTGCTGAGCTTTCGAGAATCTATGGATTTCATCGAGGAACAGGATTGTTGGGCGGTCGAACACCTCGCGCTGTCTCTTTGCCGAATCAATTACGTCGCGCACTTGATTCACGCCAGCGGAAATGGCACTCAGCTCAACAAAGTCAGCACTTTTGCTCTCCATCAGCAATCTGGCGATTGTGGTTTTCCCAGAGCCCGGAGGTCCCCAGAGAATTACCGAGCTCCAGGCTCCCGTTTGCTCGGCTTCAATGAGCCTGCGAATCGGTGAACCTTTGGCTAGCAGTTTGGAGTGGCCAACGATTTCCTCGATGGTCTTGGGGCGCATTCTGATTGCTAGCGGTTTCTCCACACTGAGATTGTAGGCAACGCCTAGAATTGCCAGTCGTCACTTACTCCGAGGTTTGAATGAAAAACAACGAGAAACTTGCTGCCTTCCAAGCCAAGCAGGAGCTGGTCAAACGCCGCTCTGAGAATGCTCCAAAAGACAACCGACTAGCGATCATCGCTGCAGCCGGTGCGTTGGTGCTCGCATTTGCTGGTCAGCTGGTCTATTTCAACTTTGGGCCTGGGTACGTGCCAACCGTTGAAGAATTAGCCGGTGACGAGACTGCTACCGAGTCGGAGACCGTTTCCCAAGCCCCATCCCCTGAGATAGCTGAGAACCGAGCTTGGAACGGAAGGATGAACCTCAACGGTTCTCCTGTTGAGTTTGAACTGGCTGGAGATCTTGCACCACAGGCAGTAGCTAACTTTGTGACTCTGGCGAAAGACGGTTTCTACGAAAATGTAAGTTGTCACCGACTTACCACTGCTGGAATCTACGTCCTACAGTGTGGTGACCCATCCGGTGATGGCACCGGAGGTCCTGGCTACAGCTGGGGCCCTATTGAGAATGCTCCTGCGGACGACATGTATAAGGAGGGAGTCTTGGCAATGGCCCGTAAGGGAAGCGATGGCTCTTCTATGGGTTCGCAGTTCTTTATCGTCTACCAAGACTCAATGATTCCGTCCGACATCGCAGGTGGATACACCGTCATGGGCAAGATCACCTCCGGCCTTGACGCCGTAAAGGAAATTGCCGCCAAGGGTGTTGCGGATGGCTCAAGTGACGGAAGTCCTCTCGAGCCAGTTTTGATGAGCGGTATTTCGGTAGAGTAAAACCTCAATCCCAAGGAGAAACAGATTGTCTAGCAACGAGTTTGGTCGCGTCGACTCTGAGAACAATGTTTTCGTGATCGATGCAGGCGTTGAACGCCAGGTGGGTCAGTACCCAAACGTTTCTCCCGAGGAGGCTCTCGGCTACTTCGTTCGCAAGTTTGAGGACCTTGAGGCTCAGCTTCGAATTCTCGAGCAGCGCATCGCAGCTGGAGTAACAGATGCAAAGAGCCTAAAGACTGCGCACGATCACATCGCAACCGAACTTGTTGAGCCGAAGGCGGTTGGAAACCTAGCTAACCTCCGCGAACGTCTTGCAAAGCTTGCCCCGACAATCGAGCAGGCCGCTGAGAAGCTGAAGGCTGAGCGAGAAGGTGCAGTGGCCGAGGCAATGGCTAAGAAGGAAGAGATTGCAGCAAAGGCAGAGCAAATCGTCTCCAACCTTGCTGCTATCAACTGGAAGAAGTCTGCCCAAGAGATGAACGACCTGTTCACAACCTGGCAGGAGCTGCAAAAGAGTGGTCCAAAAATTGCTAAGAACCTGACTGACCCAATCTGGAAGCGTTTCTCACAGGCTCGCGCAAAGTTTGAAGCTGGCCGCCGCCAGTATTTCTCAACTCTTGACTCCAAGTTCAAGGAAGCGAAGAGCGTCAAGAGCAAGCTGGTTGAGCAGGCTGAGGCCCTGGTGTCAAAGGGCGGAGACGCATCTGCCGACTACCGCAAGCTCCAGGATGCCTGGAAAGCAGCCCCGAAGGCTGGAAAGGTCGAGGACGCTCTTTGGGCTCGCTTCCGAGCTGCCGGCGACGCCATTTTCAGTGACAAAAAGGCAAAGGATGCTGAATTAGCCGTCTCTCAAAAGGAGAACCTGACCGCAAAACTAGCCCTGCTCACCGAGGCAGAGAAGATCGACCTCAAGGATCTAGCTAAGGCAAAGACTCAGATGTCCGACATCCAAGCTCGTTGGGTCAAGATTGGTCACGTTCCAAGAGACCAGGTGAAGTCGATCGAAGAGCGTCTTCGCAAGGTAGAGAAGGCCATTTCTGAGGCACAGGCCGATGAGTGGCGCAGGTCTGACCCTGCTGCGAAGGCCCGTTCCAACTCGCTGGTTTCTCAGCTGGAAGCTGTAATTGCAGAGCTTGAGTCTGAACTTGCCAAGGCATCAGCTGCCAAAAAGAAGGACATTCAGGCTCAAATCGATGCTCGCAAGGCTTGGCTTGAAGCTGCCCAGAAGGCAGTTGACTAAGAGCTAGTTGCTCTTTACTCGGTAAACGTCGTAGACAGCCTCAATGCGCCTTACCTGGTTTAGTAGATGATCCAGGTGCGAAGGGTCACCCATCTCGAAGACATATCGACTCAATGCAACACGGTCCCTCGAGGTTGAAACCGATGCGCTCAAGATGTTGACGTGGTTTTCAGAAAGCACCCTCGTTATGTCAGAGAGCAATCCGGACCGATCTAGGGCCTCAACCTGAATTTGGACCATGAACACTCCCCTGGAGTTTTCTGCCCAGCTAACCTCAACCACACGATCCTTGTTGAGCGAATCGACGTTTTTGCAGTCTGTTCTGTGGATCGAAACTCCGTCACCCCTGGTTATGAAACCGGTAATTTCATCACCTGGCACAGGAGTGCAGCAGCGTGCCATCTTCGTCAATACGTCTGGAGAACCCTTTACCAAAACGCCTTGATTCGCATTACGCGGGCCCCTGAGCGACTTAGGCGTCTGGATTGGGATCTCTTCGGTATCCGGTTCCGAAGTCAGCCCCTGTAGGACCTTGATTCGCTCAATCACGCTAGTTACTGAAATCTGACCCTGGCCAAGCGCGGTGTAGAGGGCGGTCGCGTCAGCGAGCTTCTGTTCCGTGGCGATCTTTGAAATCGCGTCTGAGTTCAGGATCTGCTGCAGAGGTAGACCTTGCTTCCTCAGTCCCTTAGTGAGAGCTTCTTTGCCCTCCTCGCTCGCCAACTCCCTTCGTTCTACAGTGAAGTAGTGCTTGATTTTGGCTCTGGCGCGTGGCGAGCCAACGAAGTTCAACCAGTCCTTGCTCGGACCAGCGCTCTCCGACTTTGAAGTGAGAATCTCGATTACGTCTCCTGCTTGGAGCTTGCTCTCGAGCGGAACCAGTCTGCCGTTTACCTTCGCACCTATGGTCTTATGGCCGACCTCAGTGTGAACAGCGTATGCGAAGTCCACAGGCGTGGAGCCAGCTGCAAGCCCAACCACTTTGCCCTTGGGGGTGAATACGTAGAGCTCTTTAGCTCCGATCTCGAATCGAAGATTGTCTAAGAACTCCGTGGGGTCAGAAGTCTCCTCTTGCCAGTCGCTGAGCTGCTTGAGCCAGGCAAAATCAACCTCCTGCTCCCCCTTTGAAGAACCCTGCTTGTATTTCCAGTGGGCAGCAACACCGAGCTCAGCACGTTGGTGCATCTCTTGGGTGCGAATTTGGATCTCCACGGCACGACCATCTGGCCCCACCACCGTTGTATGAAGGGATTGATACAGATTCAGCTTCGGCATTGCGATGTAATCCTTGAAGCGACCCGGAATCGGTGACCACTTCGCGTGGATAGCGCCCAATGCTGCATAGCAATCGCGGACACTCGAAACGATGACCCTAATGCCGACGAGGTCATAGATGTCATCGAACTCTCGGCCTCGCATCACCATTTTTTGGTAGATCGAGTAGTACTGCTTTGGTCGACCGTCGATCTTTGCTTTCACACGATTCTCACGAAGTTCATCGTCAATCTCTTGAATGACTTTCTCCGTGAACTCAGACCTAGATGGATTTCGCTGTCCAACTAGATTGACGATCTCTTCATAAACCTTTGGGTATAGCACGGCAAAACTGATGTCCTCAAGCTCAGTCTTAATAGTGCTAATACCTAGGCGGTGAGCCAAAGGTGCATAGATCTCGAGGGTCTCTTGAGCTTTACGCTTTGCTGATTCGGGTGCTACAAAGCCCCAAGTTCTTGCGTTGTGTAGCCGATCCGCGAGCTTGATCACCAAAACGCGTATGTCTTTGGACATCGCGACCACCATTTTGCGCATGGTCTCAGCCTGAGCCGAGTCGCCAAAGCTCATCTTGTCGAGTTTTGTAACCCCATCAACTAAAAGGGCGACCTCCTCACCGAACTCTGCTTTGACCTGATCGATTGAGTAGGAGGTGTCCTCAACAGTGTCGTGAAGAAGGGCTGCAGCGATAGTTGCGGGTCCAGATCCTAGATCTGCCAAAATTCTTGCAACGGCAAGCGGGTGGGTGATGTAGTCCTCACCGCTTTTACGTTTCTGCCCCGTGTGGTGATGCTCTGCGGTCTTATATGCACGCTGAATAAAGGCGGCATCAGCCTTAGGGTGATTCAGTCGCACTATGCGGATTAGATCCGCAAGATCCTGGGAATAGGCAGTCGAGGAGCGGGTGAAAATCCTTGGCAGTCGAGATCTCAGCGATGAAGCCAAATCACTCATCGAGACCTCCTACTTAGTTAGGAGTATCTTACGCGCGGGCTGCTAGCACCTTATCGGCGGCTGCTTTTAGTGCTGGCTCCTTCTCGCGCAGGTGCACGTAGATTGGAGCTGCCAGGAACACCGACGAGTAGGTTCCAACTATGGTTCCAACAAACAACGCGAGCGCGATGTCTCGCAGGGTGCCGGCACCGAGAACGATAGACCCAATGAAGAGAATCGATCCGACCGGCAGCACTGCAACAATTGAAGTGTTGATTGAACGAACCAGGGTCTGATTGACCGCGAGGTTGACCATCTCACCGAAGGTTCTGGTCTCAGAGAACTCAATCTCAAGCGTGTTCTCTCGAACCTTGTCAAAGACCACCACGGTGTCATACAGCGAGTAGCTGAGGATGGTCAGGAAGCCGATGACGGCAGCTGGGGTGACCTCGAAGCCAACCGCACCGTAGATTCCGATTGTGATGATCAAGTCGTGCGCCAGCGCTAGAAGCGCAGCCGCCGACATCTTCCAGGAGCGGAAGTACAGCGCCATCAGTAGTGAAACCACGAGCAAGAACACAACCAGACCGATAAGGGCCTGGCGAGTAACGTCAGCTCCCCAGTTAGGCCCGATGAAGCTAGAAGCAACCTCCGAGGACTCAATTCCGTAAGCCTTGGCAAGGTTCAGACGGGAAGCCTCTGACTCCACATCTTCAAGTTGCTCTGTCTGAATTCTTAGGTCGCTAGCGCCAACCTCGGTCACAACAACCTGAACTCCAGGAACGACTTCTTGGATGGCCTCAACAGCAAGCGACTGAGGCAGGGACTGAGAGTTGGTTAGGCGGAATTCGGATCCACCTCGGAATTCAATTCCAAAGTTGAATCCACCTCGAGCGGCTGGAAGCGCTACTGACAGAACCACTACAACAAGTGCGATGACATACCAGAGCTTGCGACGGCCAACAAAGTCAATCGAGCGCTCGCCAGAGTAAAGCTGGTTACCGAGCTGTCTGAACTTACTCATCACTACCCTTTGCTGCCGCTGCCTTGCGCTCGGCGATTGTCTGACGTTTCTGGGCTTCCTTGGAGGACTTCAGTACCTTGTCCTCTGCTACAGAAGCAGAGATGCGGAATTCACCTCTTCCGCGGTATGCAGCCTTGGCTGCACTGAGATCAAAGCCGGACCACTTGTGTCCCGAGGCGAAGAACTTGTTTCGTGCCAACAGTTGGACCATTGGGTGGGTGAACAGGGCCACAACGAGTAGGTCGATGATGGTTGTTAGACCGAGGGTGAATGCGAATCCGCGAACTGAACTGCTGGTTAGTAGGTACAGGGTCACAGCGGCGGTAAAGCTAACCGCATCCGAGACCAAGATGGTTCTGAAGGCTCGCTTCCATCCAGCCTCAACGGCGACCTCAAGGGATTTACCGTCTCGCAGTTCGTCTCGAATACGTTCAAAGTAAACGATGAACGAGTCCGCCGTAATTCCAACCGACACGATCAAGCCTGCAACACCGGCGAGTGAAAGTCGGTAGCCCTGTCTCCAGGATAGGAAGGCGATTGCAAGGTAGACAAGCAGGGCCACGACGATTAGCGAACCGAGGACCACGCTTGCCAAACCACGGTAGGTGAAGGTCATGTAGACCACAACAATGATCAGACCAATCAAACCAGCAAGCAATCCGGCCCTCAGGGACTCGTCACCCAGGGTTGCAGAAATGTTCTCCTGAGACTGAACCTCAAAGCCAATCGGAAGCGCACCGTACTTCAACTGGTCAGCGAGGACGGTGGCAGTCTCCTGAGTGAAGTTTCCAGTGATCTGGGCACGGCCATTGGTGATGACGGCATTAGTCGAAGGTGCAGTGATAACAACACCATCCAGGGTGATCGCAAACTGGTTCTGGGGTGAAGGCAATCCAAACAAACGCGATGTAACAGCACCAAATGCCTCAGTACCGGTTGCATCGAACTCAAGGTTTACAGCCCAGTCGTTGGTTGATGCACCAGTGGTGGTGGTGATGGTTCCAGCGAAGGCATCGGAGATGTTTAGACCCTTTACCTCAACCGGGCCCAGTACGTACTTGAAAGTCAGGGTTTCGTCACAGGTGACAAGCGGTAACGCGGCATCATCGACCTGTCCAGCTTCGCGGAATGCCTGGGTGCAGTCCAGCGCATCAAACTCTGCCTGCACGCGCTCGGTGATCCAGGCTGGATCTGAAGCGTTTACTGGCGCGGTGGCCGGGGTATTGTTCAGTGAATCTAGGTCTACAGCAGCGCTCTCAGATGAAGGAGTGTTCGCTGCGAAAGTAATGACTGGGCGGAATTCAAGGAGAGCGCTCGCCTTGATCAACTGCAGGGTGGTCTCGTCTGGGGTGCCCGGGATCGCGACCACGATGTTCTGCTCGCCTTGAACCGTGACTGTCGCCTCAGCAACACCGCTGCCGTCAACACGCTGACGAATGATCGTTGCAGCCTGATTAAGTTGCTCAAGTGTCGCCGCACTGCCATCGGCAATTGTTGGAGTCAGGATGATCTGGGTTCCACCCTGAAGGTCAAGAGCCAACTCAGGGGTTAGAGAAGCTCCGGCTTGTCCGGTAGCGGTACCCCAAATCAAGAGTCCAGCGAAGAAGGCCGCGATTCCAGCGGTCCAAGTCAGCTTTCTTTTGGCTGACTGTTCGGTGCTTCTCTCCAAAACTAGTTCCCCTCAGTTGCAGCTTCGACTGAGCGAACTGCTTGCTTTACAACGGTCAACTTCACTCCAGGTGTGGTCTCCACGATCAAATCATCACCGTCGATTGCACTTACAGTGCCCTTGATGCCAGAGTGCAGCATGACTTTCGAGCCTTCGGTAAGGCTGGATAGCAGTTTCTCTGCATCCTTGCGGCGCTTACGGTTCTGGCTAACCAGTAGCAGAATCATTGCGGCGAGCACGCCAAGCAGAACGTAATCCAATTGCTTTCCTTACCGACAGATACCCCGAAATTATAGGCGAGAAACCCCGCTAGCTTGGAATGGTGTTTAGGTGAGCCTTTCCAGCTTCGGTTATCTCCCTGCCACGTGGGGTTCTGTGCAGCAGGCCCTGACGAATCAGGTATGGCTCAATCACTGCTTCGATAGTGTCTTGCTCCTCGCCGATTGCTACCGCGAGCGTGGACAGGCCAACTGGACGGGCTGAAAACTTGGTTGCCAAGAGTTCGAGAAGCTGTCTGTCCACTCTGTCCAAACCAGCTTGGTCAATCTCAAAGATTCGCATTGTCTCAAGAACGTGTTCAACCTCTATCGCACTTTGGCCGTTTATCAGAGCGAAGTCGCGAACTCTTCGCAGCAAGCGGTTGGCGATTCGAGGCGTCCCTCTGGAACGAGAAGCCAGCAATCTGGCCGCTTGCAGTGAGATCTGGTAGCCCAGTTTGTTTGCCGAGGTTGTGATCACCTGCTCTAGTTCTTGGGGTGAGTAGTACTCCAAGAAAGCCGTGAAGCCGAAGCGGTCTCGAAGTGGAGTGGGAAGCATGCCACTTCTAGTCGTTGCACCTACGAGCGTGAAAGGTTCAAGTTCAAGCGATATTGAAGAAGCTCCCGGGCCTTTACCAACCATCACATCGACTCGGAAGTCCTCCATGGCTAAATAAAGCATCTCTTCGGCCGAGCGCGACATTCGGTGAATCTCGTCGATAAATAGCACATCGCCAAACTGGAGCGCTGAAAGGATGGCTGCAAGGTCGCCCGCGCTTTGGATTGCTGGCCCACTTGTCAAGCGCAACGGCTTCTGAGACTCATGAGCCACAATCATCGCCAGTGTGGTTTTTCCAAGCCCAGGAGGGCCTGCCAGCAGAACGTGATCGACTGGTCTGGAATGTAGCTTGGATGCATTGATGATCAACGAAAGTTGATCGGCAATCTTTTGCTGGCCTACGAATTCACCGAGCGAAGCGGGCCTTAATCTGGCTTCAAGCTCGCGCTCTTCATCACTCATTGGCAGTTAGCTTTCCCGCCGAGAGCTGAGCAAGCGCAAGCTTCAAGGCCTTCGAATCATCGAGATTGGATGGCAATCCAGAGACTATTTGCTGAGCCTTGGCTTCATTGGCGCCCAACTGCGCGAGGGCCTGCAGCACCGCTGGATACTTGCCCGTGCCCAATTGAACCTTGCCACTTAGCGAGAGAATAATGAGCTTTGCCGTCTTTGGGCCAACTCCCGAGATTGCGCGGAAAGCGGCCTCGTCGGCATTTGAGATGGCTTGGCGCAACAAATCTTCGGGCATCCCAGCCAAAACAGCCAAAGCAAGCTTCGGGCCGATGCCATTCACGGATACCAGCTGATCGAAGAGTTCACGCTCCGAGGCTGATTGAAATCCGTATAGCGAAAGGTCATCCTCGCGAACCACCAGCCTGGTGTGCAGAGTTGTGGTTTGCCCCTGCTTTAGTTCAAGGGAGTGACGAGGTGTAATTGAAATCTCGAACCCTACCCCGGAAACGCTCAGGTGGGCCTTGTCTAGGCTCAGCCCAATTAGGTCTCCGGTTAGCGAGGAAATCACAGCCCTAACCTATTCTGCGATTGGCAGCCTTGGCGGCAGCAACCCACTTCTTTTGTGCAGCTGTGCCCCCCATAGCGCCTCGTTTGCTTCCGCAAATTGCTACCGCAATTGCATCCGCAATGTCTGGTGGGCCCGGAATCTCTTGGCCAGTGAGTCTTCGAACCATCTCGCCAACCTGTGCCTTGTCAGCGCGGCCGTTTCCTGTAACCGCTGCCTTAACTTCACTAGGTGTAAAAAACTGCAGCGGAATGCTTCTCTCAAAGGCGAGGTGCATAAGCGCACCAGAAATTTGAGCAACACCCATTACCGAGCGGAGGTTGGATTGCGCAAACACACGCTCCAGGGCAATTGTTGCTGGTTGGTGCTTATCCAGCACGGAGGTAAGGTCCTTGGCGATTTGACCAACGCGATCTCTTGGGTCTGTCCCGGCTGCTGAGCTAAACAGCCCGAAGTCCAACAGCCTTAGCCCCTCAGACTCGATGACCCCGAACCCACACCTGGTGAGTCCTGGGTCAACTCCGAGAATGATCACTTATCCCCTGGCTTCTAGCTCACTCAGAACCGACTGTGAGATGTCCATGTTGGTGTAGACGGTCTGGACATCGTCTAAATCCTCAACAGCATCAATCAGCTTGATGACTTTTTCGGCACCATCGGCGTCAAGGTCGATCTTCAAGGAGGAGACAAACTCGACGTCTGCGGACTCGTAGTCGATGCCCGCATTCTGCAACGAGGTGCGCACATCGACGGTTGCCGAAGGATCGCAGGTCAATATGTGCGACTCACCAACCAGGGCGACATCCTCAATATCGTGCTCGATAGTTGCCTCGAGGATCGCATCCTCGGTGGAGCCGTTGATAACGATGATGCCCTTGCGAGCAAACTGATAGGAAACCGAACCCGGGTCTGCCATGTTGCCACCGTTTTTGGTTACGGCCAGGCGAACCTCAGCAGCGGTTCGGTTTTTGTTATCCGTTAAACACTCGATCATGATTGCCACGCCACCAGGCCCATAGCCTTCATACATGATGTTTTGGTAGTCAACCGACCCATCGTCCGCACCAGAACCGCGCTTAATTGCGCGCTCGATGTTGTCATTGGGTACCGAGTTCTTGCGGGCTTTATAGACGGCATCGTAAAGCGTTGGGTTGCCGTCAATGTCTGCGCCTCCAGTGCGGGCTGCAACTTCGATGTTACGAATTAGTTTGGCCCAAAGCTTGGCGCGCTTTGCGTCGTTGGCAGCCTTCTTGTGCTTCGTGGTTGCCCATTTGGAGTGACCGGACATAGTTCCTCTAAGTTACTTCGTTACTGTGCCTCGCACGGCCTGCAAGAACAGCCTGTGGAGAATCTTCGCGCCAGTGATTTCAGGGTGAAAACTGGCTCCGAAAAGGTTACCGCTTTTCACAGCAACAGCCTCCCCATTCAAGGTGGCGATTACCTCCGCTCCCCTGGGGTCCAAGATCCTCGGGGCTCGAATGAATGCAACTCGCTCCTTCTCGCCTCCAAAATCGACATCGGCTTCGAAGGAGTGAGTTTGGCCGCCGTAGGCATTACGCGAGGTCCGAATAGGGAGGCCACCAATGAATTCCTGCCCGTCGATAGCGCCCTCAACCTCATCGGAAAGCATGATCATGCCAGCACAGGTGCCAAGCACAGGCTTTGATTTGGCAAACTCTCGAAGCGGCTCCAGCAGGCCGAAACTTTTGGCCAGGTTTGAAATCGCCGTAGATTCCCCACCGGGGATAATCAGGGCGTCAATCGCAGCAAGATCAGCTTTCGTGCGCACCTTCAAAGCTTGCTCGCCCAGAGCCTCAATGCTGGCTAGATGCTCTCGAAAGTCACCCTGCAGCGCAAGGACTCCAATACGCACTTACCAGCCACGCTCCGCAAGTCGGTGTGGGGCAGGCAAATCATTCACATTGATACCGACCATCGCCTCACCTAGGCCTCGGGAGACCTCTGCAATCACGCTTGGGTCGTCATAGAAGGTTGTTGCCTTCACGATGGCAGCTGCACGAGCGGCTGGGTTGCCAGACTTGAAAATTCCGGATCCAACGAAAACGCCGTCAGCACCCAATTGCATCATCATTGCAGCGTCCGCTGGAGTAGCAACTCCCCCGGCAACGAATAGCACAACTGGAAGCTTGCCGGTCTTAGCGACCTCGCGAACTAGTTGGTATGGAGCCTGGAGTTCTTTGGCTGCGACGTAGAGCTCTTCCTCAGACTTTGCGGCGAGGGCACGAATCTCAGAGGTGATGGTTCGGATGTGCTTTGTAGCCTCTGAAACATCACCGGTTCCGGCCTCACCCTTTGAGCGAATCATTGCTGCTCCCTCGGTGATTCGACGTAGTGCTTCGCCAAGGTTGGTGGCGCCGCAAACAAACGGAACTTCAAACTGCCACTTATCAATGTGGTTTACGTAGTCAGCTGGAGAGAGCACTTCCGACTCGTCGATGTAATCGACTTCTAGGGACTGGAGAACCTGAGCCTCAACAAAGTGACCAATTCGAGCCTTGGCCATAACCGGGATCGAAACGGTGTTGATGATTTGGTCAATCAGGTCTGGGTCGCTCATTCTCGCAACTCCACCCTGCGCGCGAATATCGGCAGGCACGCGCTCCAGAGCCATGACCGCAACGGCCCCCGCGTCCTCTGCGATCTTCGCTTGCTCAGCGGTGACTACGTCCATGATTACGCCGCCCTTGAGCATCTCTGCTAGGCCGCGCTTTACAAGTGGTGTTGCTTCTAGAAATTCTTCTGACATGCCTAAATCCTAAGCTTCGGTTATCCAGTTATTTGCAATTGTTTCCCGAACCTCACCCAACAGCCTTGGCAAAGCCTTGGTTTGAGCGATGATCGGAAAGAAGTTTGAGTCAGTTTTCCACCTGGGGACGATGTGCTGATGTAGGTGCGATGCAATGCCTGCCCCTGCAACAGCTCCCTGGTTCATTCCAATGTTGAATCCGTCGGTACCAAACACCTTTTTCAGAGTGCGCATTCCTTGCTGGGTGAGCTTCCCCATCTCACGAATCTCGTCCTCGTCGGCTTTGTCATAGGTGTCGACGTGACGGTAAGGGCACACCAGTAAGTGACCAGTGTTGTATGGAAACAGGTTCATCAGCACGTAGCAGGTCTCGCCTTTGAAGACAACTAAGCCCTCTTCGGGCGGTTTTCCCGGGGCTAGGCAGAAGGGACACTCCTCATCAGGAGGCTGCTGCCCGGTTTGGAGGTAGACCAACCGGTGAGGGGTCCAGAGTCGCTGAAAGTTGTCCTGCATCCCCGAAAAGCCATCGAGAAACTCGGCCATCTAGACCTGACGCTTCTGGGCAATAGCCTCAAGAATTAGTTGTTTTGCTTCAGAGCGAGGCACATCGTTAGTTTGCGACCCGTCTCGGTATCTGAAACTGAAAGTGTTCGACTCCGCATCGCGACCGCCGGCAAGAATCATGAAAGGGACCTTCATGAGAGTGTGGTCGCGAATCTTCTTCTGCATGCGATTGTCAGAGCGGTCAACTTCGATACGCACTCCCTCCGCCCTCAGCTCTGCCGCAAATTCTTCAAGATAATCGGCAAAGTCATCTGCCACCGGAATGCAGACGGCCTGAACTGGGGACAACCATGGTGGGAAGTGACCTGCGTAGTGCTCGGTCAAGACACCGAAGAAACGTTCAATCGAACCAAAGAGGGCTCGGTGGATCATGATCGGGCGGTGGCGCTCTCCGTCACTGCCGATGTATTCAAGATCGAATCGTTCTGGGAGATTGAAGTCCAACTGGATAGTCGACATCTGCCAGGTGCGCCCAATCGCGTCCTTCGCCTGAACCGAGATCTTCGGTCCGTAGAAAGCCGCTCCACCTGGATCTGGCACCAGCTGCAGCCCCGATTTTTCGGCGACTGTCTGAAGCGTCGATGTGGCACGCTCCCAGATCTCATCACTGCCGACGAACTTTGGATTCTCAGGATCACGGGTAGAGAGTTCGAGATAGAAATCTGTCAGCCCGTAGTCGCGCAGCAGACCGAGCACGAATTCCAACACGCTCGTCAATTCCTGCTCGAGCTGTTCATTGGTCACAAACAGGTGAGCGTCATCCTGGGTCATACCTCGGACTCGAGTTAGGCCATGCAGCACACCTGACTTTTCGTATCGGTAAACCGAACCAAACTCGAACATCCTCAGTGGTAGCTCGCGATACGAGCGCTGCCTCGAGCGGAAAATCAAGATGTGGAAAGGGCAGTTCATGGGTTTGAGGTAGTAGTCAGCACCCGACTTCTTGAGTTGGCCGCTCTCATCAAACTCTGAGTCCAGTTTCATCGGCGGGAACATGCCATCCGAGTACCACTGAAGGTGACCACTGGTCTCAAAGAGGGTTGATTTTGTGATGTGAGGCGAGTAAACGAATTCGTAGCCTGCGTCCTCATGACGCTTTCTGCTGTAGTCCTCCATCACACGACGTAGGATTCCGCCCTTGGGGTGAAAGACCGCGAGACCAGAACCTATCTCATCTGGAAAGGAGAATAGGTCAAGCTCAACACCTAGCTTGCGATGGTCGCGACGAGCTGCTTCTTCTAAGCGTTGTAGGTAGGCATCAAGCTCCTCCTGGGATGCCCACGAGGTTCCATAAATTCTCTGAAGCTGCTTATTGTTTTCGTTACCCCGCCAATACGCAGCAGCGCTTCGAAGCAGCGAAAAGGCCTTGCCCACCATCCGAGTGTTTGGAAGGTGTGGTCCCCTACACAGATCGCGCCAGGCAACAGTTCCATCTGGGTTTAGGTTCTCGTATACCGATAGTTGACCCGCTCCAACCTCTGCGGCACCTTCGCCCACATCTGAGCTCTTCAACGAAATGAGCTCCAACTTATAAGGCTCATCTTTCATCAGCTCGCGAGCCTCTTCGTCGCTAACCTCTCGACGCACAAAGCGCTGGGACTTACCCACCAGCTCCTTCATGCGCTTTTCAATGCGCTTTAGATCCTCCGGTTTGAATGGTTCAGCAACGTCAAAGTCAAAGTAGAAACCATCTTTGATTGGAGGCCCAATGCCCAGTTTTGCCGGATCAAATAATTCCTGAACCGCCTGGGCCATCACGTGGGCAGTGGAATGTCTGAGAATCGACAACCCATCCTCAGAGGCAATGTGGACGCCCTCGATTACATCGCCATTTTGAGGCCTATAGGCCAGGTCCTTAAGTTCACCATTGACTCGCAATGCGATTATTTCGCGATCTTGAAACAGCTTGAAGCCGTCTGAGCCAGCCTCTAGCTCGGTTGTAACCGCGTTGACTGTGACCTTCAAGTTGACTCCTAACCCGCCAAAGTCTACCGAGGTTACTTAGGTTTACCTTGCTGGACTTATCAAATTCCGGCTCGCTACCCTTGCTCCATGGTCGATCAATCAAGGCACGAACTAGAGCACAAACTCAACTGGCTCAGAGCAGCGGTGCTGGGAGCAAACGATGGGGTTATTTCCATTGCTGGTGTGGTGATGGGCATTGCAGGTGCTGGTGCTGATCGTTCCACGGTTGCAGTTGCCGGAATTGCCGCTTTGGCAGCGGGTGCAATATCTATGGCTGGCGGTGAATACACCTCGGTGAGCGCGCAAAAGGATGCCGAAATCGCTTTTGGTAGACACAGCCTGGAGATTGCGGCAAGTCCATGGACCGCTGCCTGGGCTTCATTCCTAGCATTTTCTTCGGGTGGAGTGCTTCCGCTCCTGGCAGTACTTGGCCCTTGGCAAGACAGCCGGATTGCTGTAACGGCGGTTTCAGTAGTCATCGCTCTTGCTCTCACTGGATGGTGGGCTGCTGAGCGCGGAGGGTCTTCTCGCCGGAAATCCATTTTCAGAAACGTTGTAGTTAGCGTTTTGACGATGGTTGTTTCTTACGGGATTGGTGCTCTTTTGGGTGTGACTATCCTCGCCTAGGCATTACCCTTGTCACTTGTGTCAAATGTAGAGAGCTTCGACGTCGCGCTCATTGGTGGCGGCATTATGAGTGCCACCCTGGGTGTCCTTATCAAAAAGACCAACCCCGATGCTCGTATCGTGCTTTTCGAGCGGCTTCCCGAGGTGGCGCTGGAGAGCTCGAATCCTTGGAACAACGCTGGCACCGGTCACGCAGCACTTTGTGAACTCAACTACATGCCAGACAGCAAAGACGGTTCACTTCCGGACCCAGCCAAGGCCATAGCGATCAATGAGCAGTTTCAGGTATCCAGACAGTTTTGGTCGACTTTGGTGCAGGAGGGGATCCTCTCAAATCCGGAGTCCTTTATTCGCACCGTCCCGCATATGACATTTGTAACGGGCGCTAAGGACGTTGACTACCTCAAGCGTCGCCACCAGGTCTTGAAGGACCAGCCTTTGTTTGCAGGTCTTGAATACTCAGAAGATCTGAAAACCATTGGTAAATGGGCGCCGCTAATCGCCGAGGGCAGGACTAATGGCGAGTATGCGGCGACGTTTATCGAGCAGGGCACAGATGTTGACTACGGCGCTATCACAACCCAGCTAATAACTTGGCTGAAGAGCCAGGGTGTCGAGACATACACGAGCACAGAGGTCAAAAAGCTCTACCAGTATCACGATAGACACTGGAGAGTTACCGCAAAATCAAAACTTGGTCGAGTCGACATTAGGGCTGAGAAGGTTTTTGTTGGAGCCGGCGGTTGGGCGCTCAAGCTGCTTCAGAACGCCGGTATACCTGAAATCAAGGGGTACGGAACCTTCCCAGTAAGTGGTCACTTCCTGAGAACGGACAACCCGGAGGTTGTTTCCAAGCACCACGCGAAGGTTTACTCTCAGGCGGCAGTTGGTGCTCCCCCGATGTCAGTGCCTCACTTGGATACTCGCGTGGTGGATGGTAAGACCTCGCTACTTTTTGGTCCGTTCGCTGGTCTAAATCCAAAGTTTCTGAAGTCTGGATCCCTGCTGGACCTACCTCTTTCGGTTAGGCCAGCAAACATCATCCCTTACCTCTCGGTTGCACTGAAAAACTTCTCGCTGGTTCAGTATCTAATCTCCGAGATTCTGAAATCGAAGAAGCAGAAGCTTGAATCCCTCAAGGAGTTCGTTCCAAACTCGGATCTTCAGGGTTGGGAGCTCTACGAGGCCGGCCAGCGTGCACAGGTAATCAAGCCTGTCAAGGGCGGCGGAACTTTGCAGTTCGGCACTGAAGTGATTGCCTCCAGGGATAACTCGATTGCCGGGTTGCTTGGAGCTTCTCCAGGGGCGTCTGTAAGTGTGAGTGTGATGCTCGACGTGATGCAGCGCTTCTACCCTGACCGCTTCGATGGATTTGAGTCGGCGCTTAAGAAGCTAATTCCGGCCTATGGTCGCACGCTCAACTCTGACGCCCAGTTAGCAAAGAAGATGCTGGCTGCAACAGCGAAAACTCTCAAGCTAAAGGCATAGCAACTTAAATAACTAAACCCCCGGGGTCTCTCCGGGGGTTTAGTTATTGCAATGATTACTTGCCGATTACAGTGGTGCGACCGTCAAGTTTCATCTGGGTTACCTTGCCTGCCGCCATGTCTGCGCGCAATGCTGCGGCAAGAACTTCGGCATCGAGGTCACGGACATTCAGCTTGGAGATGTCGAACATGTTGTAGCCATCTCCGCCCTTAGCAACAAAGTCAGTTAGCGCCAAGGTGAACTTGGTGCCATCCTTTGGAATCGCCTTGCCGTTTAGGTCGACTAGTGAAACGATTCTCGATCCCACTGGCTTCGAGACGTCCACTGTGAACTTCATGCCGGAAACATGTGGCCAGCGACCATCGGCAGGATAGCGGGATACACCGTTTTCCATGGCGGCCCAGATCTGCGATCCGGTCACCTCAATGGTGCTAAATACGTTTCCAAATGGGTGGATTGTGTAAACGTCACCAAGCAGCAGATCCCACGGACCCTCTTGGTTACCAGCGGTTGGACGCTTGATCGTCTTGTCGCCAGGAACGTAGGTAGTTGCTGGGAAGGTGGAGCGGATTCCACCACCGTTCATGATGGCAAAATCGGTTCCGTACTTAGCTCTAACTACGTCAGCAGACCAGTTACCGAAGGCGTGCTCACCACTGCGCTGAACCGGTGGGGTGCCTGCAATTGGTGTAGAGATCTGGATCTGGCCAACCTTTACATCCATCTTCGCGTTCAGCGAGCTCTTGAATCGAGTCACCATGGCAGCTGCAGCGGCGTCAGGAGTCTTCACTGGCGCATTAGCGGTCGTGATGAGCTCGTTCGACGCACCTAGAACCTTGCCGGTCTCGGTGTTGACACATACCTGAGTTCGGTTGTACTGGGCTCCAGCGTTGCGAACCATTGCGGTCAGCCTGCCATTGTGGACGGATGAGTAAGTTTGGTGCGAGTGTGCACCGAACACTACATCCACGCCCTTGAGACTCTTGGCGTAGTCAACCAGTGGACCAACGGCTTTTCCGTCGAGGTTGGTGTTCCAGCCTTCGTGGATAAGAGCTACAACCACGTGAGCGCCAGCCTGCTTAGCTTCAGCGGCAGCCTTTGCAATTCCAGGAGCGTTGTCGCTAATGACGACTGTGCCCTTCTTGCCTGCGTAGGTGAAGTCAAGGTTTCCTGGCATTACCTGCTCGATAGTCTGAGAAGTGTTGATACCAATAAAGCCAACCTTGACGCCATCGCGCTCAATGATGGTGTAGCTCTTGGCACGCTTACCGTTACCAGCATCTAGACCGCGAAGCGTTGAGTAGTTGGAGGCAACCCACTGGAAATCAGACTTGCGAATCATCTGACGCAGGTGAGCCAGGTTGCGATCGTGTTCGTGGTTGCCGAAACCAGAGACATCAAAGCCCATAAGGTTCATAGCCTCGATAGTTGGAACCTCAGCGAACTGGCTGGAGATAGGCGGTGCTGCACCAATGTTGTCCCCGGAGGAAACGGTGAAGGTCGCCGGGACGGCCTCACGCTCAGCCTTGAAGTTTGCAGCCAGGAGAGCTGAACCAAAGCTGCTGTTTGGCTCGATTTGGCCATGGAAATCGCTCAGCTGCAAAAGCTGAACACTCTTGTGCTTGGTCGAATAGCTAATTGGGGTTACCGCAGCAGCCTTAACTCCAGCCGAGATGCCGTACTCGTTAACTGCCTGCACCTGAACCGTGACCGACTTGGTAGACAGCGTAGGCATCAGCGCGCTTCGCGAGTCCTTGCCAACGATCACAGGACATGAACCCTGACCGGCGGAAACGATGTAGTGAGTCACAGAAGGGGCACCCTCGACACCAGACCAGTTAACACGCAGGCCGCCAACGGCCTGGGAAACGCTAACTGAAGCTGGGGAGCTAGGGATGGAGTACGTCTCTGCTGAGACGGCGGGAGTGCTTAATGTCACAGCACTCAGGGCAGTAATCGCAAAAGCGGCGAGGCCAACCCGTAGGCGGCGCTGAATCTTTAATTCCATGTCCCCAAGTTAGCGGTTGAAATTAGGAAATCTGTTAACCAAGTAAAAACTCACTTCAACCAATGCATGAAGGTTTGAGAAAGAAGGTGATTCAGGGCCTGGTGGGCGATACTGGGTTCGAACCAGTGACCTCTTCCGTGTCAGGGAAGCGCGCTACCACTGCGCCAATCGCCCATGTTCTGTGGTGAGAGGTGAAGACGGGATTCGAACCCGTGTACACGGCTTT
>JACCDS010077361.1_pt1 | contig 46322 bp, 49 predicted proteins | sample 7446441 | NCBI WGS metagenome assembly JACCDS01 (sample SAMN15323445, study PRJNA562643) | freshwater metagenome | isolation source: river surface water | place: USA:Blue River Watershed | collected 2017-08-17 | reverse complement strand
TTGTCTTAAATTTGCAAGAAATTTTAAGTTTTCGATTTTGGGCCTACAGCACGGTGCTCGGTTATTTGCGTGCAGCATTTAAGGGAAGTATTGTTTGTGAGCAGTAGGTTAGGTGCTGCGACTATGAATAATTAGGCAATCAATCAAAGTTAGGGATGGTTTTTTGCTAGACCGAGCTTAAAGCTAATTGATATGCGTTCTATCTGAGGCGTATTACTGAAAAGCAAATTACAAAAGAATGCACAACATTGCTTGCTTTAAGATCACCCCCCTATGAATTGGCTAGACAACATCAAATGGGACGACAAGGGGCTGGTGCCCGTGATCGCCCAAGAAAAAGACAGCGGCGACGTGCTGATGTTTGCGTGGATGAACCGCGAGGCGCTGCAAAAAACGGTTGAGTTGAAGCGTGCGGTGTATTTCAGCCGCTCACGCAACAAGCTGTGGTTCAAGGGCGAGGAGTCGGGCCATGTCCAAACGGTACACGACATTCGCATGGACTGCGACAACGATGTGGTGTTGCTCAAGGTGACTCAAGAGGGGCATACGCCCGGCATTGCCTGTCATACTGGCCGCCATAGCTGTTTTTATCAGCGCTTAGAAGGTGACGCATGGCACGCTTGCGAGCCTGTGCTGAAAGACCCCGAATCTATTTACAAGTGAACACCATGAGTTCCAGCGATACCCTGCAACGTCTGGCCGACGTGATTGAAAGCCGCAAGCCCGCCAACGGTGGTGACCCCGAAAAAAGCTATGTGGCACGCCTGCTGCACAAAGGGCCGGATGCCTTTTTGAAGAAGATTGGCGAAGAAGCCACCGAAACCGTGATGGCCGCCAAAGATGTGGACCACGGCGGTGACGCCTCTAAGCTGGTGTACGAAGTGGCCGACCTGTGGTTTCACAGCATGATTGCGCTGGCTCACTATGGCCTCACGCCCGCCGACGTGGTGAACGAGCTGGCCCGCCGTGAAGGCCTGAGCGGCTTGGAAGAAAAAGCCTTGCGCAAAGCGCAAGCCCGCGAAGCGGCAGGGGAGTGAGGCAGATGACAGACGACAACTGCATTTTTTGCAAAATCATTGCGGGCAAGATTCCCTCACGCAAGGTGTACGAGGACGACGAAGTTTTTGCGTTCCATGACATCAACCCTTGGGCTCCCGTGCATTTTTTGATCATCCCAAAGCTGCACATTCCATCGGTGGCGCATGCCACGCCTGAGCACGAAGGCCTGCTGGGCCGCATGATGTTGTTGGCGCCTAAGCTGGCGTATCAAGAAGGTGCAAGACCTTACCCAGAAGGGGGCTTTCGCATCGTGACCAACACAGGGGCCGAAGGCGGCCAAGAAGTCCATCACATGCACTGGCATGTCATGGGTGGTCCACGCCCTTGGGCGCGCGGCTGATTAGAATTCAAGCAATTACTTAGGAGTCACACATGGGTTCGTTTTCAATTTGGCATTGGCTGATCGTGTTGCTGATCGTCATCATGGTGTTCGGTACCAAGAAGCTCAAAAACCTGGGCTCCGATTTGGGCGGCGCTGTGAAGGGCTTCAAAGACGGCATGAAAGACGGTGGCACAGCTGCCACTGACGACAAAGCCGCTGCACCTGCCGCTGCTGTGTCTGCTGAAAAAACCACGATTGACGTTGAAGTCAAAAACAAGTCTTAATTGCTGTTGATCGTTCGTTTTGTTTGATCTCGACTTTTCCAAAATTGCAGTGGTTGGCGCGGTGGCCTTGGTGGTCATCGGGCCTGAGCGCTTACCCACTGTGGCGCGCACGCTTGGCACGATGATTGGCAAGGCCAAGCGTTATGTGTCAGATGTGAAGGCCGAGGTCAACCGCACGATGGAGCTCGAAGAGCTCAAAAAAATGAAAGAGTCGATGGAGACGGCGGCTCGCGATGTGGAGCAATCGGTGCACACTGCGAGTGCTGATTTCGAAAAAGACTGGGCCGAGACCACGGCGGGGCTTTCAAGCGAGCCCTATGTGCCGCTAGAGCCGCCTGCCCCCAGCTACCAAAACCCCGGCAAGAATTGGCGCCTCAAGCGTGGCGCTGTGCCGCAGTGGTACAAGGCGCGCCAAGGCTTGCGAACCAAGGCGCAATCTGGCGCTGCGCGTGTGGCGCGTTTTCGCCCAGTGAAGCGTTCTGAACATGTCTGATACCACCCCCAAAGACGAATTGGCTGGCACCGAGCAGCCGTTTGTGCAGCATTTGATTGAGCTGCGTGACCGCTTGGTCAAGGCGACCATTGCTGTGTTGGTGGCTGGCGCCGCGCTGGCTGCATACCCAGGCCCTGCCGAGTTATATGACTTGCTGGCCGCGCCTTTGGTGGCGCAGTTGCCCGAAGGCGCACATCTGATTGCCACCTCGGTCATTTCCCCTTTCTTGGTGCCGCTCAAGATTTTGCTGATGACTGCATTCTTGATGGCGCTGCCCGTGGTGCTTTACCAAGCTTGGGCCTTTGTGGCGCCTGGTTTGTACTCGCACGAAAAGAAGCTGGTGCTGCCTTTGGTGGTGTCAAGCACGGTGCTGTTCATGGTGGGTGTGGCGTTTTGTTACTTCTTCGTGTTTGGCCAAGTCTTTAAGTTCATTCAAAGCTTTGCGCCTAAAAGCATCACGGCTGCGCCTGACATTGAGGCCTATTTGGGTTTTGTCATCAGCATGTTCATCGCCTTTGGTTTGGCGTTTGAAGTGCCCATTGTGGTGATTGTGTTAGCTCGCATGAATGTGGTGACCATCGACAAGCTCAAAGACTTCCGTTCTTACTTCATCGTGTTGGCCTTCATCATTGCGGCCATTGTGACGCCGCCCGATGTGGTGTCGCAGCTGGCGCTGGCTATTCCCATGTGCATCTTGTACGAGATTGGCATTTGGGCGGCGCAACTCTTTATCAAACACACCCAAGCGCCCGACGCTGAATAAGCCAAGGGCAAACACACCATGAAACGTCAATGGTTGTTGTTCTCGCAAGTGGTCACTGTGTTGGTGGCCATTTGGTTTGTGTTGGTCACACTAAAGCCAGAGTGGGTCAATTCACGATCTTCGATGGCCACTTCTGGTGTCACGTTGATCGAGGCAGCGCCCAACGCATCGGGTGCCACCATGCCAGGCAGCTACAGCCCCGCCGCCAAATTGGCCTCGCCCGCGGTGGTGAGCATTGCCACCACGCAGGCCAACGCTCCCACGAACCCCTTGCAAAATGATCCGTGGTTTCGCTTCTTTTACGGCGACCGTGAAGACCAAGCGCCACAGCAGGGTTTGGGCAGTGGTGTCATCGTTAGTCCCGAGGGCTACATCCTCACCAACAACCATGTGATTGAAGGCGCAGCCGAAATTCAAGTCACGCTCAGCGACAGCCGCCGCGCGATTGCGCAGCTGATTGGTGCAGACCCAGACACCGACCTTGCCATTTTGCGAATCGACCTCGAGCGCTTGCCCGTCATCACACTGGGCAACTCAGACACCGCCCAAGTGGGTGACCGCGTGCTGGCCATTGGCAACCCATTTGGTGTGGGCCAAACGGTGACGAGCGGCATTGTGTCGGCCTTGGGACGCAACCAATTGGGCATCAACACGTTTGAAAACTTCATCCAAACCGATGCGGCCATTAACCCCGGCAATTCGGGCGGCGCATTGGTGGATGTGAATGGCAACCTGATTGGCATCAACACAGCCATCTTTTCTCGCTCGGGCGGCAGCATGGGCATTGGCTTTGCCATTCCTGTGTCGACCGCACGCCAAGTGTTGGAAGGCATCGTGCGTGATGGCCAAGTGGTGCGCGGCTGGGTCGGTATTGAGCCGATGGAACTCACGGCTGAATTGGCGGAGACATTTGGTTTGCCCAAGCAGTCCGAAGGCGTCATCGTCACGGGTGTGTTGCAAAACGGGCCGGCTGCGAATGCTGGTTTGCGCCCAGGCGACTTGCTGTTGAAAGTGGCGGGCCAGCCTGTGAGAAATGTGGGTGAGTTGTTGACGCAGATCGCTTCGCTTACGCCGGGTAAAACTGCCAAGCTTGAGGTGATGCGTCGTAACCAAACCCTTGCGCTGGATGTGACGCCAGCCCAACGCCCTAAACCGAAGGTGCAACGATGAGCCAAACAGTCACCCGCCAAGCCTTGCTCTCTGCATGCAACGAGCTGCTGCAGCCTGCCCGTTTCAAAGACTACGGCCCCAATGGCTTGCAGGTGGAAGGTGCAGAGAATATTCGCCACATCGTCTCTGGCGTGACCGCCAGCCGCGCTTTGATTGAAGCCGCGATTGACGCCAAGGCCGATGCCATCTTTGTGCACCACGGTTTGTTTTGGCGCGGCCAAGACGGCACAGTCACGGGCTGGATGAAGCAACGCTTGCAATTGCTGCTGGCGCACAACATCAACTTGCTGGCCTACCACTTGCCACTGGACGCGCACCCCGAGTTGGGCAACAACGCGCAGCTGGGCAAACGTTTGGGCTTGCAAGTGCAAGGCACGTTTGGCGAACAAGATTTAGGGCTGTGGGGTACACGTACCGATGGCCAAACATTTGCCAATGCGCAGGCTTTGGCGGACGTGGTGTCTATAGCTTTGCAACGCGAGCCCGTGGTGGTGCAAACGCCTACGCGTGAAATTCGCAAAGTGGCGTGGTGCACGGGCGGCGCGCAAAGCTACTTTGAAGCGGCCATTGCAGCGGGTGTGGATGCGTTCATTACTGGTGAAATTTCAGAGCCGCAAGCGCACTTGGCTCACGAAACAGGTGTGGCGTTTTTGGCTTGCGGCCATCACGCCACCGAGCGCTATGGCGCGCCTGCAGCTGCAGCGCATATTGCAGCGCAACTGGGCATCACGCACCAGTTCATAGAGGTTGACAACCCTGCATGACCTTCAAGCCAATGGTCATCACGCTGGGCGATGCCGCGGGCATTGGCCCAGAGATCATCGTCAAAGCATTTCGCGATGCCCCGCAGCAGCTGCAAGGCTGCGTGGTGGTGGGCGACGTGGCGGTGATGCAGCGTGCCGCATTGCTTGTGGCCCAGTGTGAATATCACGCGCCACACATGCAGGTTCAGCTGGTGCGTGATCTGTATGAAGCAGCGCAAGTCAACACACCACACACCATTCCCGTGCTGCAAGTAACACAGCCTTTGACAGCTGACCAACTTCCTGCATGGGGGCAAATCAGCGCCACGGCTGGCAAGCTGGCGGCAGACTGCGTGGTGTGGGCGGCCAATGCAGCCCTGCGCGGCGAGGTGTCGGCGGTGGTGACTGCGCCTTTGCACAAAGAGGCTTTGTTTGCTGCGGGTGTGCCGTTTCCTGGCCACACCGAAATGCTGCAAGCCTGCGCAGCAGCGCATGCGGGCGTGGCCGCGGACGACATGCCTGTGCGCATGATGTTGGCCAACCCCGAGCTCAAAACCGTGTTGGTCAGCATCCATGTGTCGTTGCGCCAAGCCATCGAGGCGGTGACGGTAGACAACATTTTGCAAACCCTGCGCATCACCCATGCGGCAGAGCTTGCAGCCACAGGCCGTGCGCCGCACATGGCAGTGGCTGGGCTCAACCCGCACGCAGGTGAGGGCGGCTTGATGGGGCGCGAAGAGCTAGACATCATCATTCCTGCCATGCAGCAAGCACGCGCCGAGGGCATGCAGGTGAGCGGCCCGTTTGCACCCGACACCGTGTTCATGCGCGCACGCGCCAAAAACAGCAAGGCTGGGGAGTTTGATGTGGTGATTGCCATGTACCACGACCAAGGCTTGATTCCTGTGAAGTACCTCGGCGTAGAGCAGGGCGTGAACGTGACGCTAGGCCTGCCGCTGGTGCGTACCAGCCCTGACCACGGGACCGCTTTTGATGTGGCGGGCACGGCCAAAGCTGATGCGTCCAGCTTGCTGGCTGCCGTGGCGATGGCGCGTGCCATGCGCCGCAGCGCGTGATGATTGTGTGAGCTAGAAAGTACTTAAATTCGGCTTGGCTTACCTCAGCCTTTCAGTGGAAGCACTTCGAATTAAAGGCCCGGCGTGGCGGTCAGCTACAATAAATGGTTAGCCCAACCAGTGATGATTGTTTGAGGAATCCCATGAGTGACACCCCAGTAGACACCAGTAAACGCACGTGGCTGATTGCCTCGACATGCGCCGGTGCAGTCGGTGGTGCAGCAGTTGCTGTACCTTTCGTTAGTACATTCCAGCCCTCCGAGCGCGCCAAAGCTGCCGGTGCGGCCGTCGAAGTTGATATCTCCGCTCTGAAGCCAGGCGAGAAAATGACAGTGGAATGGCGCGGCAAGCCCGTGTGGATCGTCAAGCGCACCCCAGAGCAGTTGGAGTCTTTGAACAAGACCGAGTCACAGTTGGCCGATCCAGGTTCTGAGCGTAAGGCTTATCCAAACCCTGATTACGTGAAGAACCAACATCGCTCCATCAAGCCTGAAATCTTCGTGGCTGTGGGCATTTGCACGCACTTGGGCTGCTCTCCATCCGACAAGTTCCAAACAGGCGCACAGCCTTCTCTGCCAGATGATTGGTTGGGTGGTTTCTTGTGCCCATGCCACGGTTCAACCTTTGACATTGCTGGTCGCGTGTTTAAAAACAAGCCTGCACCAGACAACCTCGAAATCCCGCCACACATGTACTTGTCTGACACCAAGTTGCTCATTGGCGAAGACAAGAAAGCCTGATAGGACACACCATGGCTGAATTTAAAGAAATCTCCCCCAACGCCAGCGCTGGCGAAAAACTGTTGAACTGGGTGGACAACCGCTTCCCAGCTTCAAAAATGTACAAAGAGCATCTCTCTGAGTACTACGCACCCAAGAACTTCAACTTCTGGTATTTCTTTGGCTCATTGGCGCTGTTGGTGCTGGTCATCCAAATCGTGACCGGTATCTTCTTGGTCATGCACTACAAGCCTGATGCCGCTTTGGCGTTCGGCTCTGTCGAATACATCATGCGTGATGTGCCATGGGGCTGGTTGATCCGCTACATGCACTCCACAGGCGCTTCGGCTTTCTTTGTGGTGGTGTATTTGCACATGTACCGTGGCCTTATTTACGGTTCATACCGCAAGCCTCGCGAATTGGTGTGGGTGTTTGGCTGTGCCATCTTCTTGGCATTGATGGCTGAGGCCTTCATGGGTTACTTGTTGCCATGGGGCCAAATGTCCTATTGGGGCGCTCAAGTGATCGTGAACTTGTTTGCAGCTGTGCCTTTCATTGGTCCCGACTTGGCTTTGCTGATCCGTGGTGACTACGTGGTGGGCGACGCGACATTGAACCGTTTCTTCAGCTTCCACGTGATCGCTGTGCCTCTCGTCCTGTTGGGCTTGGTGGTTGCACACATCATTGCGTTGCACGAAGTGGGTTCTAACAACCCAGACGGCGTTGAGATCAAAGGCCCTAACGCACCGAAAGATGCCAATGGTCATCCTCTCGACGGCGTGCCATTCCACCCTTACTACACCGTGCACGACATCTTGGGCGTGAGCGGTTTCTTGTTGGTGTTCAGCGCTGTGATTTTCTTCGCACCTGAATTCGGTGGCTACTTCCTCGAGTACAACAACTTCATCCCTGCCGATCCATTGAAGACACCACTGCACATTGCACCAGTGTGGTACTTCACGCCCTTCTATTCGATGTTGCGTGCGATCACCAGCGAAATGATGTATGCCTTGATCGCCTGCGTTTTGGCTGGCGCTTACTTTGGTGCTGTAAAGACCAACTTGCCAAAAGTCATCAAAGCTGGCGTAGTGGGTGCCGCCGTGTTCGTGTCCATTCTCATGCTCTCCATCGACGCCAAATTCTGGGGCGTGGTGGTGATGGGTGGTGCGGTCGTGATCTTGTTCTTCTTGCCATGGTTGGACAACTGTGCAGTGAAGTCGATCCGCTACCGTCCTGACTGGCACAAGTACATGTACGGCGTGTTCGTTGTGAACTTCATCGTCTTGGCCTATTTGGGTGTGCAACCACCATCACCGATTGGTGAGCGTGTGTCGCAAGTGGGTACCTTGTTCTACTTTGGCTTCTTCTTGTTGATGCCAATCTGGAGCCGTATTGGCGAAACCAAGCCAGTGCCAGACCGCGTGACCTTCACGCCTCACTGAGATTCACGGAGAACATAACCATGAAAAAAATCATTCTCAGCTTGGCATTGGCCCTCGGTGTGGTTGCAGGTGCGCAAGCATCTGGCGACAGCATCGCTTGGGACAAAGCGCCTAACAAAATTAACGACATGGGCGCTTTGCAAAATGGCGCCAAGATCTTTGTCAATCACTGCTTGAACTGCCACTCAGCCGCTTTCATGCGTTACAACCGCTTGAAAGACATCGGTTTGACTGAGCAGCAGATCAAAGACAACTTGTTGTTCACGACCGAAAAAGTCGGCGACACCATGAAAGCCAACATTGACCCTAAACAGGCCAAAGAGTGGTTTGGTGCAACGCCTCCTGACTTGACCGTGATCGCACGTTCACGCGCTGGCCACAATGGCACAGGTGCAGACTATCTCTACACCTACATGCGCACGTTCTACCGTGACGAAACCAAGCCAACCGGCTGGAACAACTTGGTGTTCCCTAACGTGGGTATGCCTCACGTCTTGTGGGAGTTGCAAGGCGAGCGTCGTGCGGTGTTTGAGTCGCACGATGGTCAACAAGTGTTCAAAGGTTGGGAGCAAATCAAGCCCGGCTCCATGAATGAGCAAGAGTACGACCAAGCCATGGCTGACCTGGTGGGTTACCTGACATGGATGGCTGAGCCTGCCCAAACAACCCGTACACGCCTCGGTGTGTTTGTGTTGTTGTTCTTGGCTGGTTTCATGTTCATTGCATGGCGCTTGAATGCTTCCTTCTGGAAAGACATCAAGTAATTTGCACAAATTCGGCAACAGGCTTTGTGCCTGTTGTCACCTCACGGAGTGACAGGTTTGCCTGCCACTCTTTTTGATTTTTAGGAGCTGCCCATCATGATGGTGCTTTACTCGGGAACCACGTGTCCCTACTCACATCGCTGCCGTTTTGTCTTGTTTGAAAAAGGCATGGACTTTGAAATTCGCGATGTCGATCTTTACAACAAGCCCGAAGACATCAGTGTGATGAATCCATACGGTCAAGTGCCAATTTTGGTTGAGCGCGATTTGATCTTGTATGAATCCAACATCATCAACGAGTACATCGACGAGCGCTTCCCACATCCACAGTTGATGCCTGGCGACCCTGTTGAGCGTGCTCGCGTGCGTTTGTTCTTGTTGAACTTCGAAAAAGAGTTGTTCACACACGTGTCGACTTTGGAGTCTCGCGCTGCCAAAGCCAATGACAAAGCATTGGAAAAAGCCCGTGCCCACATCCGTGATCGTTTGACACAGTTGGCCCCCGTGTTCTTGAAAAACAAATACATGTTGGGTGAGAACTTCTCTATGCTCGACGTGGCGATTGCACCACTGTTGTGGCGCTTGGACCACTACGGCATCGATTTGTCGAAGAACGCAGCACCGTTGCTCAAGTACGCTGAGCGCATCTTCTCGCGCCCAGCCTACATCGAGGCGTTGACGCCTTCTGAAAAGGTCATGCGCAAGTAAAGTCGTATGTTGAACGCTCCAGACGCATCTTCTACCCGTCCTTATCTGCTGCGTGCTTTGCACGAGTGGTGCACGGACAGTGGCTTCACGCCATATCTGGCGGTCTTGGTGGACGAGACTGTGCAAGTGCCTTTGGAGTACGTCAAAAACGGTGAGATTGTGCTGAACGTGGGCTATGACGCCACGGCCGGTATGACACTGGGCAATGAATACATTGAATTCAAAGCCCGTTTCGGTGGCGTGCCGCGTGACATCATCATTCCCGTCAATCGGGTGATGGCGATTTATGCACGCGAAAACGGTCAAGGTATGTCTTTCCCGATGGGTGCTGCATCAGCCGAGGCAGTGCCCGTTCAAAAGAAATCAACGCCAGCTCGCCCAGTCTTGAGTGCGGTGGAAACATCGCACACAGATGCTGGCTCTGACGATGAGCCCCCAACGCCCACCACGCCAACTTCACGTCCAGCGCTGACGCGCATCAAATAAGACAAATAAGTTAGGTTAGAATACTGCCTGCGCCGCTTTAGCTCAGTTGGTAGAGCACCCGCCTTGTAAGCGGTAGGTCGTCAGTTCGAATCCGACAAGCGGCACCAAAATAAAACCCGTTACGCCTTTGGCGTAGCGGGTTTTTCTTTGTCATTGCGATGCTGATTCAGCTCGGTGATTTCACCTTCACGCGAATGGTGTTGACATCCCAACCTTTGGTGCGCAAGTGTGCGCACAAAGCAGGCAGTGTTTGACGAAGTTTGGCCGCCACAGCGCTGTTGGGTACCAACAAGCACCACGCATCACCCTCTACACCGCCAGATTGCACCAAAGGCCTCAGTGAAGCGGGTAGCATTGGTGCAATGGCTTTGAGCCGATTTTGGGTGTCGCGTGCAACCGCTGAGAACTGCGCTAAGCCAGGCGCAGAATCGACCACTTGCTCCAAAGTTTGCGATCTGCCACGCACCGACACCTTGGCTTTTGGAGGGGTGCTGTAGCCCAACGCGCGGTAAGCTGCGAGTGTGTCGGGATGGGGCGTGGAGCGAGTGGCCATGCGGCAATTATGGGGCTGTAGACGGTTAAAATTCTCGGCTTCTATTACGCCTTATAAAAAGGATTTTGCAAGCCCTGTTTTCGAGTGAAAACAAGAGGTTCGCAGTGCTCGCATGGCTCTATCTTTCCTGACTCATATTTTCGGTAGCCGCAATGAGCGGTTACTCAAGCAATACCGCAAAATCGTCGCGCAAATCAATGCGTTAGAGCCTTCGTTGGAGAAGTTCAGCGACGACGCTTTACGCGCCAAGACCGACGAATTCAAATCGCGCGTCGCCCATGGCGAAAGCTTGGATGCATTGCTTCCCGAAGCCTATGCGGTGGTGCGCGAAGCGTCCAAGCGCGTGATGAAGATGCGCCACTTCGATGTGCAGCTGTTGGGCGGTATCGCTTTGCACCAAGGCAAGATTTCCGAAATGCGTACCGGTGAAGGCAAAACCCTCACTGCCACCTTGCCTGTCTACCTGAATGCGCTCACAGGTAATGGTGTGCATGTGGTGACGGTCAACGACTACTTGGCCAGTCGCGACGCGCAATGGATGGCTCGCTTGTATAACTGGCTCGGTTTGTCTGTGGGCATTAACCTACCCAATATGCCCCGCGCTGAAAAGCAGGCCGCTTACCGCGCCGACATCACCTACGGCACAAACAACGAATACGGCTTTGACTACCTGCGTGACAACATGGTCTACGAAGCAGCAGACCGTGTGCAACGCAAACTCAACTACGCCATCGTGGATGAGGTGGACTCCATCTTGATCGATGAAGCACGCACACCACTCATCATCAGCGGCCAAGCCGAAGATCACACCGAGTTGTATGTGGCCATCAACCGCGTCGTTCCGATGCTCAAGCGTCAAATCGGTGAAGCTGACCCACGCACTGGCGAAGGCATCATTGAGGCGGGTGACTTCACAGTCGATGAAAAATCGCACCAAGTATTCATGACTGAGCAAGGCCATGAAAACGCAGAGCGTTTGCTTAGTGCCAATGGTCTGTTGCCTGAAGGCGCATCGCTGTATGACCCGGCCAACATCAGCTTGATGCATCATGTGTACGCCGCCTTGCGTGCGAACCACCTGTACCACCGCGACCAGCACTATGTGGTGCAAAACGGTGAGATCACCATCGTGGACGAATTCACAGGTCGATTGATGTCGGGTCGCCGCTGGAGCGATGGCTTGCACCAAGCAGTGGAGGCCAAAGAGGGTGTGGAAATTCAAGCTGAGAACCAAACGCTCGCTTCCATCACCTTCCAAAACTATTTCCGCTTGTACAGCAAGCTGGGTGGGATGACAGGTACGGCCGACACCGAGGCCTACGAGTTCCAAGAAATTTATGGTTTGGAAACGGTCGTCATTCCACCGAACCGCATCAGCAAACGTGAAGACCAGCTGGACCGCGTTTACAAAACCACGGCTGAAAAATACAAAGCGGCGATTGATGACATTCGCGAATGTTACGAACGCGGTCAACCCGTGTTGGTGGGTACCACGTCGATCGAAAACTCGGAGCTGATCTCTGAGATGCTGGACAAGGCTAAGCTGCCGCACCAAGTGCTCAATGCCAAGCAACACGCCAGCGAAGCGACCATCATTGCGCAAGCAGGTCGCGCCAAGATGATCACCATCGCCACCAATATGGCAGGCCGCGGTACAGACATTGTGTTGGGTGGCAACGTTGAAAAAGCCATTGCAGACGTGGAAGCCAACGAAGCTTTGGACGCCGCAGAAAAGCAAAAGCAAATCGATGCACTGCGTGTGCAGTGGGCCAAGGACCACGAGGAAGTGAAGGCCTTGGGAGGTTTGCGCATCATTGCCACCGAACGTCACGAGTCGCGCCGCATTGATAACCAATTGCGTGGCCGCTCTGGCCGTCAAGGTGACCCAGGCTCTTCGCGCTTTTATCTGAGCTTGGACGACTCGCTCATGCGCATTTTTGCGGGCGAACGCGTCAAGTCCATCATGGATCGCTTGAACATGCCTGAGGGCGAAGCCATTGAAGCGGGCATCGTCACGCGCAGCATCGAGAGCGCACAGCGCAAGGTCGAAGCCCGAAACTTTGACATCCGTAAGCAATTGCTGGAGTACGACGATGTATCGAATGACCAACGCCGTGTGATTTACCAGCAGCGTAATGACATCTTGGATGCCACCGATTTGACCGCTCAAATCGCCAGCCTGCGCGAAGGCAGCTTTACCGACTTGGTGCGCCAATACGTGCCTGAAGAGTCAGTGGAAGAGCAGTGGGACATCGCAGGCCTAGAGCGTGCGTTGTTGCAAGAGTGGCTGATTGAGCTGCCATTGCAAGAGACGGTGCAAAAAGCCTCAGCCATTACCGACGAAGAAATTCTTGAGCAAGTGATCGAAGCGGCACACGCTGCGTTCCAAGCCAAGTTAGACCGCGTGGGCGTGGAGCAATTCACACCGTTCATGCGCGTGGTCTTGCTGCAAAACATCGACAGTCATTGGCGCGAACATTTGGCAGCCTTGGACTATTTGCGTCAAGGCATCCACTTGCGTGGCTATGCGCAAAAGCAGCCCAAGCAAGAGTACAAGCGCGAAGCGTTTGAACTGTTTGGCCAGTTGCTTGACTTGGTGAAAAACGAAGTGACCCGCGTCTTGATGACCGTCAAGATCGAGTCCACGGATCAAATTGAACAAGCTGCCACTGAGTTAGAAGAGCGTGCAGAGAATTTGCACAACGTCACCTACACCGCGCCAGATGAATCAGGCCAAGCAGTGACCACCGCCGACGAAGCCACCTTCGCCGCTCAAGTGCCCTCAGTCGGCCGCAACGAACCATGCCCATGTGGCAGTGGTAAGAAATACAAGCATTGCCACGGTAAGTTGGCCTAAGTTTTATGGCAGTTCATCTCAATCCTCCCAATCCCGCAGACTTGCACGCTATTGCTGGCGTGCGTATTGGTGTGACCCAAGCCGCCATTCGCAAAGCAGACCGCAAAGATCTAACCGTGGTGTTGATCGACGAAGGTGCTTCGGTGAGTGGCGTCTTTACGCAAAACCGTTTTTGTGCGGCGCCTGTTCAAGTGTGTCGTGAGCACCTTGATTCTGGCCAAGGCATTCGCGCCATGGTGGTCAACACTGGCAATGCCAATGCGGGCACAGGTGAAGAGGGCTTGAAACGCGCTCGCGAAACCTGTGTGGCTTTGGCTGAGGCGCTTCATATTTCGCCTAACCAAGTGTTGCCGTTTTCCACAGGCGTGATCATGGAGCCACTGCCGCACGACCGCATCATCGCGGGCATGCCTGCGGCCATTGCAGCGGCAGGTAAAACAGGCTCTGCACAGCAATGGGCCGATGCCGCCGAAGGCATCATGACCACTGACACTGTGCCAAAAGCTGCGAGCACGCAAGTGCAAATTGGTGGAGCAACAGTGAGTGTCACTGGCATCAGCAAAGGCGCGGGCATGATTCGCCCCAACATGGCTACCATGTTGGGCTATGTGGCGACCGATGCATGTGTGGCCCCTGTGTTGATGAAGGAGCTGTCTTTGGCATTGGCCGAAGGTTCGTTCAACCGCATCACAGTAGATGGCGATACGTCCACCAACGACTCGTTTGTGGTGATTGCTACCAACAAAGCCCATCACGCCCCCATCACCAGTTTGCAAAGTGCAGAAGGCCAAGCCTTGTTGCAAGCGATGTTGCAAGTGGCGCGTCAACTTGCCCAAGCCATCGTGCGCGACGGTGAAGGCGCGACCAAGTTCATCACGGTTCGCGTGGAGGGTGGCAACACCAGCGCTGAATGTCGTCAAGTGGCGTATGCCATTGCACACTCACCTTTGGTGAAAACGGCGTTCTTTGCCAGCGACCCTAACTTGGGACGCATCTTGGCGGCCGTGGGTTATGCCGGCATCACCGACCTCGACCAAACAGCAATTGATTTGTATTTGGATGATGTGCATGTGGCCGTGCAAGGTGGCCGTCACCCCGAGTACCGCGAAGAAGATGGCCAGCGCGTGATGAAGCAATCTGAAATCACCGTGCGTGTGGTGTTGGGCCGCGGCACGGCCAGCGACACCGTGTGGACCTGTGACTTGAGCCACGACTACGTCAGCATCAACGCTGACTATAGAAGCTGATGACCGACGCCCTTCATCCTTTGGAGCGCTTGGTGCAACGCGCTGAGGCACTGATGGCGCGCATTGAGCAAGTGCTGCCTCAGCCCATGGCTGAGCCTGATTGGTCAGCCAGCGTGGCCTTTCGCTACCGCAAGCGCAACAACGGACGTGGTGGTTTAGAGCCGGTGCGTCATGTGGCCAAACTTGCTCTGACTGACTTACAAGAGATCGACGGTCAAAAAGAAAAAATCCAACGCAACACTGAGCAGTTTGTGAAGGGCTTGCCTGCCAACAACGTGCTGCTCACGGGTGCGCGCGGCACGGGCAAGTCGTCCCTCATCAAAGCGTGCTTGAACGAGTACGGCCCACAAGGGTTGCGTTTGATCGAGGTGGATAAAGACGACCTGACCGATTTGCCCGACATCATTGAATTGGTATCAGAGCGCCCAGAAAAGTTCATGATTTTTTGTGATGACTTGAGCTTTGAAGATGGCGAGCCAGGCTACAAAGCGTTGAAGTCCATCTTGGATGGCTCCATTGCAGCTGCAACGCCCAATGTGTTGATTTATGCCACCAGCAACCGCCGTCATTTGTTGCCTGAGTACATGAAAGAAAACCTCACGTACACGCACACGGATGATGGGGAAGTTCACCCAGGCGAGGGCGTGGAAGAAAAGATTTCTTTGTCTGAACGCTTTGGTTTGTGGGTGAGTTTTTACCCCTTTAGCCAAGACGAATACTTGACCATTGCTGCGCAGTGGTTGAGTGCATTTGGCATCAAACCTGCCGAGATTGAAGCAGCCAAGCCTGAGGCTTTGGTGTGGGCGCTCGAGCGCGGTTCGCGCAGCGGTCGTGTGGCGTTTCAGTTTGCCCGCGACTACGCGGGCAAGCACGCAGCCTAAGGCGATGACCGCCATGCAAGTTCGCGTGGTCGATGCAGACCAACCGCGTTCAGCGGATCGAAGTTTGGTGCAAGTGGCGGTGGGTGTGTTGGTGCGTGCGGACGGTGCGTTTTTGCTCACCAGCCGTCCAGAAGGTAAAGCCTACGCCGGCTACTGGGAGTTTCCTGGCGGCAAGCTCGAAGCGGGTGAAACGGTGGCGCAAGCGCTACGCCGTGAGTTGCAAGAAGAAATTGGCATCACCATCCATGACTGCACCATCTGGAAAACCGAGCGCATCGATTACCCGCATGCCTTGGTTCAATTGAATTTTTGCAAAGTCACGCAGTGGACAGGCGAGTTGCAGATGTTGGAGTCTCAGTCGTTTGCGTGGCAGCAATTGCCTGTGGCGGTGAAGCCGGTGTTGCCTGGCACTTTGCCTGTGTTGCAGTGGTTTGCGCAAGAGCGCGGCTTCGTGGGTGAGACACACAGCGATTGAGCTGTCCAAGTGGCCCAGTTCAGTGCAAAGGGGTGTTTTCGAAGTCCGAGTCGTCTTGCGGCGTTTGATCGGGTAGTCGATGCTCTTCGTTGGCCCAAGCACCTAAATCAATATTGCGGCAGCGCTCGCCACAAAAAGGACGGTACTTGTTGGCGGTCTCGTAGCGGCTAGGGCCACCGCACTGGGGGCATACAACAATCCGAACCTCAGCGTCGTTCATGCTTTAAACGCAAAGAGCCATTTCAAAAGGCACGTCGTCTGTGCTGTGCTGCAAACGGCCGTCGCCATCTTGCCGCATCATGCGCACCCAGATCATCAAGCGGTTGCCGCTGATTTCTGGAATGAAACCCAAAGCTGGGTCAATCGCCACACGCATGAGCTGAAATTTGCCTTGCGCCAAGGATTGTTGGAACTGGCCGCCCATGGCCATCATCTTTTGGGTTGCCCCCGTATCGCGCATGAGCGAAAGCAAAAGATTGACCGACTCTTTGAGAGGAATGAACACTTCAAACCAACGCAAGATGTCGGCGCGACGCACATCAGGGCTTTGCTGTTGCCATGCGTGGTAGGCCGGCAAATCAAAGCAGCACGTTCCGCCTGGAATCGCGACGCGATTACGCAATGCACTGAGCCATTCGTTGTCGGTGATGTTCTGACCAATTTTCCCCATGGGGCCGTTCAGGCCGCTGAAGCAATGGTCGATGTTGTCGAGCAGTTGCTGCAAGGCCGTTTCAGAGACCGATGGGTTGCCGCGCAATGCGCCGAATTGTTGTTTGTGACGCTCCAAGTCTTTCAGCACGTCAGACTTGAGATCGGTTCGACCACCAGCTTCAACCAACTCAAACAGAGTTGTGAGCGCAAAGTGGTTGTCCACAGGGTGATCGCGCCGGGTGAGTTCTTCGAAACGCTGGAACATGTGTTCCAAACGCAGGTAAGTGCGTACACGTTCGTTGAAGGGATGTTCGTACAGAATCACGCGAAAAAACGTCAGATGAGTGGACTTTGTTAATTGTGCGAATCATACCTGTTCATCAGGTGTTTTCTTTTGGATTACGTCGACTCTATAGGCAGATTCAGCACACATGTACGTAGTGCTTCCAGCGAAATACCGTCGTTGTGAATGACCCAATCCGCAGCGGCTAATTTTTGGGCGCGTGATGCCTGTGCCGAGATGACGGCTTGCACAGCTTCACGCTTCCAGCCATTGCGTGCCATCACCCGTTGAATTTGGGTTTCTTCCAAGCAGTCGACCACCAAAACGCGGTCCACTTGTGCACGCCACCTTGCGCCTGACTCGACCAGCAAGGGGACATCAAATACCAACGTACGGTAGCCATTGGCGATGGCGTGTTCTGCTTGGCTTTGCGTCTCTTGGGCGACCAAGGGGTGAATGATGGTTTCGAGGGCCTTCTTCGCCTCTGGGTGGCTGAACACATGCGCACGCATGCGCTCGCGGTCGAGTGCACCATCTGGGGTGATGAAGTCTGCACCAAAGCTTTGCGCGATGGCAGGTATGGCCAGCCCTTGAGCCGCTGTGACGCTGCGCGCGATGGCATCGGCATCGATGACGGCAGCACCTCGCTCTTGCAGCATTTGCCCGACGGTGCTTTTGCCGCTGCCAATGCCACCTGTGAGACCGATGCGAAGTGGGGGGCTGGATGTCATGGGCATGAGTCTATGCAAAAAATCACCAACCCATCCAAAGTGCGATGTCGTCTATGCCGATGATGGCAACTGCGAAACCTGCGGTCGCCAGAAAAGGACCAAAGGGCACATAGCCATCGTCGCGCAATCGTTGGCTTAATTTCAAAGCCAAGCCCACCACAGCGCCGCTCAGGCTGGCGGCCATCACCACAGGTAGCAGCGCCATTGGGCCAAGCCAGGCGCCTAGACCCGCGAGCAGTTTGAAGTCTCCAGCGCCCATACCTTGTTTGCCTGTGATGCGTTCAAACAGGGTTGCAATGCTCCACAAGGAGACGTAGCCAGTAACGGCGCCCCACACCGACTGTGTGAGCGGCAAGGTCAACCAACCCAACGCGCTGGCCACAAGACCACCCCAAACCAAGAGTTGTGTCAGGTCATCTGGTAGCAAGGTGGTTTGCCAATCAATCATCGACAAGGCCAGTAGCACAGTGGCAAAGCCAGCCCAGCAAAAACCTGTCACATTGAAACCCCAATGGCCAATGCAAATCAGCCAGAGTAGTCCTGTGGCGATTTCGACCAACGGGTATTGCCAGCTGATGTGGCCGTGACAAAAAGCACAACGGCCCTTAAGAGCTAGGTAGCTCAACACAGGAATGTTGTGCCAAGCTTTGAGTGGTGTTTGACAGTGTGGGCAGTGGGAGGCGGGCCGGCTCAAGTCGTAACGCGTCGCGTCGGCATCGTGCGCGTGCTCCGCCATCACCATGCGCGGCAAACGGTGGATCAGCACGTTGACAAAGCTGCCCAGTACCAAGCCCAGAACAAAGGTCAAGGCCATCTGCCAAGTCATACCACTTGCCCCAGTTGAAAAATTGGAAGATACAAAGCCATCACCAAGCCGCCAATCAATAAGCCCAGCACCACCATGATGAAAGGCTCTAAGAGTGTAGACAGTCGCGCGACCGTGCTGTCCACCTCGCGTTCGTAGTGCTCTGCCGTTTTTTCAAGCATGTGGTCGAGCGCCCCTGATTCTTCGCCAATAGCGCACATTTGCACCACCATGTTGGGAAACAAACCCTCGGTACTGTCCAACGCATGCGATAAGGCGTGACCTTGAATCAGTTGCTGGCGTATGTTCTGTGTGGCGACTTGAAACCACAAGTGTCCTGTGACCCCTTGCACAGCTTCGAGCGCATCGGCCAAGGGCACGCCCGCAGAAAACAAAGTGGCCAAGGTGCGTGTCCAGCGCGCTGTGCAGGCGTGCCGAGTTAAGGGCCCAGCAATAGGAGTGCGCAGTAACCAGCCATGCACATGGTGTCGCCAGTGCCAACGTTTGTTCAGCTGCCACTTGATCCCCCACACGCTGGCGATGCCAACACCGAGTAGCAGCAAGCCGTAGTCCTCGATGGCCTCGCTCAGCGCAATGACCCATCGGGTGAGCCGGGGTAATTCAGCGCCAAACGACGCGAAGATGTTTTGAAATGCGGGCACCACGAACAGCAAAATCAAAACCGTCACGCTCACTGCAATGCTTAGAACGGCTGTTGGGTAGACCAATGCGGTGCGGATAGACAAGCGCAAGGCTTCTGACTTTTCCAAGTGGTTCGCCAAACGCTCCAGCATGGTGTCGAGCATGCCTGTCAATTCGCCAACTGCCACGAGGTTGCAATACAACGCATCAAATGAAGCATGTTGCTGTAGGGCTTGGCTCAGCGCCATGCCTGCTTCGATGTCACGATGCAAATCATGCAGCATGGATTGCAGCGTTACCTTGCTCTCGCCTCGCTCAAGCAGATGGATGGCTTGCAATAAAGGCACTCCCGCATGCAGCAAGGTGGCGAGTTGGCGGGTGAATTGTGTGATGTCGCGTGTAGAAATGCGCGCCTCGGTTTGCAGCTTGAGCCATTTAGGAAACTCGTATTGACGCTGTATGCGCGTCGCACGGATGCGCTGTTGTTTGAGTTGGTTGCGTACCGCCTCAGGCGAAATGGCGGTCATATTTCCTGTGACGACTTTTCCCTCGCGGTCAACACCCCGCCAAGCGTAATGCCGTTCAGCCATGGTGGGTGAGCGCCATGACTTCTTCAATCGAGGTGATGCCTTGCAGTACTTTGAGCCAGCCCGCTTGTCGCAAAGTTCGTACGCCGTCTTGTGCCGCTTGAGCGGCGAGGCTTTGTGCGTCACTGTCTCGCATGATCAGGGCTTGCATGGCCTCGCTGACAGGCATGACTTGGTACAGGCCAATGCGGCCCTTGTAGCCTTTGTCGCACGCATGGCATCCGACCGCTTTGTACGGTGTGGCTTGTAAGCGCATATGCGTGGGTATGGCGCATTGATCCGCCTGGCTGAGGTTGTGAAATAGGAAGTCAATTTCGCTGGCATCCATCGCTTGCTTGCAGTGTTCACATAGCCGACGCACCAAACGTTGTGCGGTGACCAAACTCACACTGGCGGCGACGTTAAAGGCCGCGACGCCCATGTGGCGCAAACGCGCCAGAGTGCCGGGCGCATCGTTGGTGTGCAAAGTAGACAAAACCAAATGCCCAGTTTGTGCGGCCTGAATGGCAATTTCGGCGGTCTCTAAATCCCGAATTTCGCCCACCATGATCACATCGGGGTCTTGCCGCAGTAGGGCGCGCAAGGTGGTGGCAAAGCCTAATCCCGCACGTTCGTTGATGTTGACTTGGTTGGCACCTGGTAAATGAATTTCCGAAGGATCTTCAACGGTTGAAATATTCACCTCGGTGCGGTTGAGCAACTCAAGGCAGCTGTACAGCGACAGAGTTTTGCCTGAGCCTGTGGGCCCTGTCATCAAAATCAAACCATGTGGTTGGCCCAGTGCTTGAACCAGCTTGGCACGGTCGTCCGACTCGTAGCCCAGTGCGGCCAAGCCTGGGCGCTCGCGGCTGAAATTCAAGATGCGCACCACAATCTTCTCGCCATGCAGTGTGGGCAGCGAGCTCACGCGCAAATCGATGAGTTGATCAAGATAAGGGTATTGAATCCGCCCATCCTGCGGGAGCCGTTTTTCGGCAATGTCCATGCGAGCCAAGACTTTGATGCGCGAGATCAATGCATCACGCAGTCCGAGCGCAGGTGTGGCCGCAATCCGCAGCAAGCCATCGATACGAAAGCGTGCACGGAAAAAATCTTCGCCACTTTCAAAATGCACATCAGAGGCCCCGAGTGACAACGCTTGATGCAATAAGTCATCCAATGTTTTGATGGCTGAATCGGGTGGTGTATGCATGCGATCACTCGTCTATCGAGGTGTGAATTCTTGGGGGTGAGTCAGAGCATGGGTGAGAGTGATCGTTACAAAAAAGAGCGTGTATTGCCCTGTGAGTGACGCTTTCTAGGTACGCCAATTGGCGTATTTATTTTTTAAATAATTTAAGTAAACTGCCCAAATCAGCATTGCTGGTACCCAAATTAACAATAGGAACAAGACCGTGAACAAGACCGAACTGATTGAACACATTGCTAGTAAATCTGACATTTCTAAAGCAGCTGCAACACGTGCGCTCGCTTCTATCATTGAGGCTGTCAAGAAGACCCTCAAAAAGGGCGATACTGTGACTTTGGTTGGCTTTGGTACTTTCAGTGTCAGCAAACGCGCTGCACGTACGGGTCGCAACCCACGCACAGGCGCTGCTTTGAAAATCAAAGCAGCCAAGGTGCCTCGCTTCAAGCCCGGTAAAGGCCTGAAAGATGCTTTGAATTAATATCAAATTCAAATAATTAAAAAGCCCGCAAGATGCGGGCTTTTTAATTCCTAACAATATGTTTAGAATATGTTCGTCCACATTAAACATATTGATTAGGAATATCTCACATGGCACGTACTACTGTTGCAAATCAACTCGCAGCTATTCGCAAGCAACGCGAACTCTTAGATAAAAAAGAACAGGCTCTGAAATCAAAGTCACATGACAAAGTTCTGTCGAAAATTGTGACCTTGGCTAAGGAGGCTGGGTTAACCGCTGCGGACATCACCAAAGCATTGAGCTCAGGCAAGGCTGCCAAAGCCGGCAAGGCGCCCAAGGCAGCCAAGAAAGGTGCATTGGCGGGTAAAAAAGTGGCCCCTAAATACCGTAATCCAGCTAATCCAGAGCAAACATGGACAGGTCGTGGCGTCTCACCAACTTGGGTCCAAGCATTAAAAGCCGCAGGCACTTTAGATTCAGCCCTGATTGCTCAATCGGCCGCTGTTTAATTCAACCGATCGCCAGGAAAAATCATGAAACGCATCCATTACTTGGTTTTTACCTTGGCTTGGATTGGCTTTGCCGCGATGGCAAAGCCAATTGGCCCATACCCCACAATTCATGTCAGTGAATTACCTGACCCTTTGCGTTCGGTGTGGAAAGAGCTCAAACCCGAAATGACACCTATGAGTGCTTGTGCCACGGCGTTTGATAGCCATTCCGATGGCGAGAAAATGGCGTTTCGTTGCTCCATTCATATCAAAATGGCGGCCGAAGGTGAGCGTCGTGCCATGCGCTATTGCGAAGAAAAGCGCGCCGAAAAGGGCATCAGAATGCCCTGTAAATTAGTTCAGGAATAAATCATGGTGCGCATTTAGCGCACCAAATTCAGCTTTTGCATGATTTGCTGAGTCGCCTGAATAATCGGCCCAGCTGCAGTCGCTAACTTATCAGCATCCAAAGATTGATGCGCCCACTGGTCTGCGCGGTCAAGGATTAAATAAAAATCTGTCATGTCGCCAATTTCAAAGGTTTCGTCTTTGGCTTTCATGATTTCCAGTAACGTGACATAGCCCAAAAAGTACAAGGCGAACATCAAAGAAATTGATGCGTTTTGAGACAGTTCGTGGCCGTCAACAATTTCGGCAAACATTTCACGAATCGTATCGATCGTCACAATTTCATTCGGGTCGAATTTGAATTCGGCTTTGAAGCAATCGCAAGCAACATCCCATTGCTGAATGCTGTCGGTGTAGGGTTTGTCTAAATCGTGCATTCGATGGGTTCAATCGGTTAATGGCGGCGGTTGAGCAATTGTGCAGCCAGTGCGTGCATGGCCTCGCGGTACGCATTGGGCGGCAAAATCTCTAAGGCAGCAATGGCGCGCTCAGCTTCTGCGCTGGCTGCAGCGCGGGTAGCCTCAAGTGCCCCAGTGCTGCGAACAATCTCTACGATTTCTGTCAATGCATCCATTTCGCCGTTTTCAATGGCGTTTTGAATGGTTTGGCGTTGTTCGGGTGTGCCGCGCTGCATGGCGATGATGAGTGGCAAGGTGTTCTTGCCTTCGCGCAAATCGTCGCCCAAGTTTTTGCCGAGCTCTTTGGCGTCGCCGTCATAGTCGAGCACATCGTCAATCACTTGAAAGGCCGTGCCCAAGGCTTGGCCGTAGTCGGCGCAAGCGGCTTCAACGTCGGGTGAGCTTTTGGCTAAGATGGCCGCCAAACGGGTGCTGGCTTCAAACAGCTTGGCTGTTTTAGAGCGAATGACACGCAAATACCCAGCTTCGTCGAGCGAGGCATCGTGCATATTCATGAGCTGAAGCACTTCGCCTTCGGCGATCACGTTGGTGGCTTCAGCCAACACTTCCATGACGCGCATTTCGCGTGCGTCAACCATCATTTGAAAGGCGCGTGAATATAAAAAGTCGCCCACCAGCACGCTAGCAGGGTTGCCAAACGATTCATTGGCGGTAGGGCGGCCACGACGCAAAGTGGATTCGTCCACCACATCGTCATGCAGCAGCGTGGCAGTGTGAATGAATTCCACCACGGCAGCCAAGTTGTAACGCTGGGCGTCGGTGTAGCCCAAGGCGCCCGCCATCAGCAAGAGCAAGGCGGGGCGCACACGCTTGCCGCCAGCAGAGATGATGTATTGAGACACCGTGCCCACCAGCGGCACGCCAGAATCCAAGCGTTGCGCAATGACGCGGTCAACTTCTGCCATATCGGCAGCAATCAGGGCTAGTGGGTTGGTGGGTGTTGTGGACAAAGCGTGACTAGGAAAAATGAGACGAAATACGCCGAAACGCTGCTGGATTATAGGGATTGGCGGAAATGGGCCTTTCACTGCTATAATTTCGGGCTCTGCGGAAATCCGTCCGTAGATATCCACTAGATTCTTATCTAAAGGTCTCACATGTACGCGGTCATAAAAACCGGTGGCAAACAGTATCGTGTTGCTGCTGGCGAAAAAATTAAAGTAGAACAGATTGCTGCGGACGTAGGCCAAGAGATCGTGATCGATCAAGTGTTGGCAGTCGGCAACGGCGCTGAACTCAAGATCGGCACTCCCTTGGTGTCCGGCGCAACTGTGAAAGCCACCATCGTGGCTCACGGTAAACACGACAAGGTTCGCATTTTCAAAATGCGTCGTCGTAAGCATTACCAAAAACGCCAAGGGCATCGTCAGCAGTTCACAGAACTGCAGATTGCTTCCATCAACGGCTAAGGAGCATTTGACATGGCACAGAAAAAAGGCGGCGGCTCTACGCGCAACGGGCGTGATTCCAAGCCCAAAATGCTCGGTGTGAAAGCTTTCGGCGGCGAGTTGATCTCTGCTGGCTCCATCATCGTGCGTCAACGTGGTACCAAGTTCCACCCCGGCACCAATGTCGGCGTTGGTAAAGACCACACTTTGTTCGCATTGGTTGACGGTCACGTGTCGTTCGGCGTTAAAGGCGCTTTGAACAAGCACATGGTCAACATCACACCCGTTTGATTTTTTCAAACTGACGTGCGACAAAGCCCCGACTTGTCGGGGCTTTACTTTTTACACTAGACCCATGAAATTCGTAGACGAAGCCTATATCGACATCGCCGCTGGCGATGGGGGGAACGGCTGCGTCTCGTTCCGTCATGAGAAGTACAAAGAGTTCGGCGGCCCCAATGGTGGCGACGGCGGGCGCGGCGGCCATGTGTTCGCCGTGGCTGACCCCAACCTCAATACCTTGGTCGACTTCCGTTACTCACGTCGCCACGAGGCCAAGCGCGGCCAACACGGCATGGGCTCAGACATGTTCGGCCATGCAGGCGACGACATCACCCTGAAAATGCCTGTGGGCACCATCATCACAGACGCCGAAACTGGCGACGTGTTGTTTGAGTTGCTCACGCCAGGCGAAGTCATCACCATCGCCAAGGGCGGTGACGGTGGCTTTGGCAATATGCGTTTCAAGAGCGCGATCAACCGCGCACCGCGCCAAAAAACACCTGGTTGGCCTGGTGAAAAACGCAGCCTCAAACTCGAGCTCAAAGTATTGGCGGATGTGGGTTTGCTGGGTATGCCCAATGCCGGTAAATCGACGTTCATCTCGGCTGTCTCGAATGCGCGCCCCAAAATTGCTGACTATCCCTTCACCACCTTGCACCCCAACTTAGGTGTGGTGCGCGTTGGCCCAGAGCAAAGCTTTGTGGTGGCCGATGTGCCAGGTTTGATCGAAGGCGCATCTGACGGTGCTGGCTTGGGTCATCAGTTTTTGCGTCACTTGCAGCGCACACGCTTGTTGCTGCATCTTGTGGACATTGCGCCATTCGATGACGGTGTGGACCCTGTGGCGCAAGCCAAGGCCATCGTCAACGAACTCAAAAAATACGACAAGGCCTTGTATGACAAGCCCCGTTGGTTGGTGCTCAACAAGCTCGATATGGTTGGTGCCGATGAGCGCGCCGCCGTGGTGGCCGACTTCGTCAAACGATTGAAGTACAAAGGTCCGGTCTATCAAATCTCGGCACTCACGCGCGAGGGGTGCGAGCCGTTGATCAAAGACATTTACAAACACATCAAAGCACAACAGGTCTCTGAGCAACCACCAGAGTACGTGGATCCGCGCTTTGCTGAGCCAACGTCAGAATAATCGCCATGACATCTTCAGCCTCTACCGTGTTGCGCGATGCCCACCGCATCGTGGTCAAGGTCGGCTCTAGCTTGGTCACCAACGAAGGTCGTGGTCTAGACGAGCAAGCGATAGGTGAATGGTGTCGCCAGCTCAGCGCCTTGGTGCGCGACGGCCGCGAGGTCATCATGGTCTCCAGCGGTGCGATTGCCGAAGGCATGAAGCGCTTGGGCTGGACCACGCGTCCGCAAGAGTTGCACGAGTTGCAAGCTGCAGCCGCTGTCGGCCAAATGGGCTTGGCCCATATGTACGAAACCAAGCTGCGTGAAAACGGTTTGCGTTCAGCGCAAGTCTTACTCACACATGCTGACCTCGCAGACCGTGAGCGTTACCTCAATGCGCGTTCTACTTTGCTGACCTTGCTCACGCATGGCGTCTTGCCCGTGATCAACGAGAACGACACCGTGGTCAATGACGAAATCAAGTTTGGTGACAACGACACCTTGGGTGCGCTGGTGGCCAACTTGGTCGAGGCCGATGCCCTCATCATCTTGACCGATCAAAAAGGCTTGTACACCGCTGATCCGCGCCGTGACCCATCTGCCACCTTTGTGCACGAAGCACGCGCGGGTGACGCCAAGCTCGAAGAGATGGCCGGTGGTGCAGGTTCTAGCATTGGCAAAGGCGGCATGATCACCAAAATCTTGGCTGCCAAACGTGCGGCAGGCTCTGGTGCCTCCACCGTGATTGCCTGGGGCCGTGAGCCCGATGCCTTGCTGCGTTTGACGCAAGGCGAAGCGATTGGTACGTTGTTGGTGGCGCAAACCCAAAAGCAACAAGCCCGCAAACAGTGGATGGCTGACCATTTGCAACTGCGTGGCTCTGTCACCATCGACGACGGTGCAGTGAGCAAGCTCAAAGGCGAGGGCTCTAGCCTTTTGCCCATTGGCATGACAAGCGTGGATGGCGATTTTTCGCGCGGTGAAGTCATTGCCATTTTGGACAGTCAAGGCCAAGAAGTGGCCCGTGGGTTGGCCAACTACGCAGCCGCTGAGGCCCGCTTGCTGTGTCGCAAACCTTCCAGCCAAATCTCTGAATTACTCGGCTACGCCGCCGAGCCAGAAATGGTGCACCGAGACAACTTGGTGCTCTCCAAATAAAAAAAGCCCACTGAAGTGGGCTTTTTTACGAGCCTTCGCGCGGTTGGCGCAAAGCCGCTTGCGGGTCTGGGTCAAACGTAGCACCAGGGGGTAACTCAATGCCTATGGTTGCACCGAACGGCTTGGTACGGTTGGCATGGTCTTGCGATGTGTGCTGATGCCCGCCACCACGCAAATAGCGGCTGCGGTTGTCTTGGCGCGGCAAAAAGCGCGACAGCTCCGTCAGCGCCATTTCGTACACGCCGCGTTTGAACTCCACCACTACATCCAGCGGCACCCAATAGTCGTTCCAACGCCAAGCGTCGAACTCGGGGTGGTCGGTGGCGCGTAAATTCAAATGATGGTCAGGCGCGACCATCTGCAGCAAAAACCAAATTTGTTTTTGGCCTTTGTAAAACCCGCGTGCGTCACGGCGGATGAACCGGTCTGGCACCTCATAGCGCAACCAATCACGGGTACGGGCAACGATGCGCACATGCTCTGGCTTGAGCCCCACTTCTTCGTGCAATTCACGAATCATGGCTTGCTCGGGCGTTTCACCGCGGTCGATGCCGCCTTGTGGAAACTGCCAGCTGTGGGTGCGAATGCGTTTGCCCCAAAAAACCTGATTTTTCTGGTTGAGCAAGATGATGCCGACGTTGGGTCTGAACCCTTCTCGGTCAAGCATAATCGAACCTCAAATTTTTAAACTGAGTCGATTATGCACAGAGCTGCAGCACTTCACTCAGAATTTGCCCTAATTTCCCTACAAATTTGACGATTCGATTGCACGCATGAAAGCCTCCCAGTTTCTCATTTCCACCCTCAAAGACGCCCCTGCTGATGCCGAAGTGGTTAGCCACAAATTGATGATGCGCGCAGGCCTCATCAAAAAGCTCGGCGCTGGCATTTACAACTACATGCCCATGGGTTTGCGCGTGATCCGCAAGGTCGAAGCCATCGTGCGTGAAGAAATGAACAAGGCCGGCGCGATTGAGTTGACCATGCCCGTGGTGCAACCCGCTGAGCTGTGGCAAGAAACCGGCCGCTTCGACAAGATGGGCCCTGAGTTGCTCCGCATCCAAGACCGCCATGGCCGCGACTTTGTGGTGCAACCGACTAGCGAAGAGGTGGTGACGGACATCGCCCGCCAAGAAATTCGTAGCTACAAACAACTGCCCAAAAATTTCTACCAAATCCAAACCAAATTCCGCGACGAGCGTCGTCCACGCTTTGGTTTGATGCGCGGCCGTGAATTCATCATGAAAGATGCGTACAGCTTTGACCGCGACCAAGACAGCGCCAAGCAAAGCTACCAAGTCATGGCCGCTGCGTACCGCAACATCTTTGACCGCTTTGGTTTGACCTACCGCGCCGTGGCGGCTGACAGCGGCGCGATAGGTGGTGACTTGAGCGAAGAGTTCCAAGTGATTGCTGCCACCGGCGAAGACGCCATCGTCTATTGCCCCACCAGTAACTACGCCGCCAACATGGAAAAGGCCGAGGCTTTGGCACCTACGCAAACGCGCGGCGCAGCCACGCAGGCTTTGACCAAAACCGCCACACCTGGCAAGAGCACCTGCGAAGACGTGGCTGCTTTGTTGAATGTGCCGTTGAACACCACCGTCAAATCTTTGGTGCTGGCCACCGATACGCTCAACGACAAAGGCGAAGTTATCAAGTCACAAGTCTGGCTCTTGCTCGTGCGTGGCGACCACGACATGAACGAAGTCAAAGTGGGCAAGCTGCCTGGCTTTGAAGGCGGCTTCCGCTTTGCCACCACCGCTGAGATTGAAGACCACTTTGGTTGCAAGCCAGGCTACCTCGGTCCTGTCAACTTGAAGCAACCGTTGAAGATCGTCGCTGACCGCGACGTGGCTGTGATGGCCGATTGGATTTGCGGCGCTAACGAAGTCGACTTCCACATGACCGGTGTCAACTTTGGCCGCGATGTGGCCGAGCCCGATTTGGTGGCTGACATTCGCAACGTGGTGGCGGGTGACGCATCGCCCGACGGTCAAGGCGTGCTCGCCATCGAGCGCGGTATCGAAGTGGGCCATGTGTTCTACCTCGGTACCAAATACAGCCAAGCCATGAACGCCACATTCTTGGACGTGAACGGCAAACCGCAGTTCATGGAAATGGGTTGCTACGGCATCGGCATCACGCGCTTGCCAGCTGCTGCCATCGAGCAAAACCACGACGATCGCGGCATCATTTGGCCCGACGCGATTGCGCCATTCACCGCTGTGATTTGCCCCGTCAACATGGACCGCAGTGAAGACGTGAAAGCCGCTGCCTACAAGCTCTACGAAGAACTGTTGGCCTTGGGCGTGGACGTCATCTTGGACGACCGTGGCGAGCGCCCCGGCGCGATGTTTGCTGATTGGGAGTTGATCGGTGTGCCACACCGCGTGACCATTGGCGACAAGGGCTTGAAAGAAGGCGTGGTCGAGTACCAACACCGCCGTGACACCGAGTCCACCAAAGTGGCTGTGGCCGATGTGTTGGCGCATGTGAAGGCCAAACTTGGTTTGTGATTCTGATGGTTCGCAGCCTGCGTCTTTTCAGTCGTGTGCTGCGCGCGCCACTGAGGCGTGTTTCTAGGCGGCTCCGTTGGGGGCCGCTTTTGTTCTTGGCGTGCATGGGTGTTGCGGTACAGGCCGGCACGCAGCGTGAAGAACCTTTGGTGGATTCGGTGCGCACCGCCCTTAGCGCTGCCGTGCATCAGTCGGGCCCGCCGACCTTGGTGCATGCCGACCTGAAAGCCGCCAACACATTCCAACAATGGCTCACCCAGACCGAGGCCCGTTTAGAAAAACAACTGCAACGCCGCAAAGCTAGCCCCGTACTGCAAGGCTTGGCGATGGCTGAGCCCCCACACAAAGGGGCGGGGCCAAGCGCGATGCCAGATGTCCTCGCGCATGAGTTGGCAAGTTCGCATTTACGCCGAGAGTTTTTGCAAACCGTTTGGTATGAAAGCCAGCGAGCGGGTTTGGATCCATCGCTGGTGCTGGGTCTCATTCAAGTAGAAAGCGGTTTTCGCAAATTCGCCATCAGCAGCGCGGGCGCGCGAGGTTACATGCAAGTCATGCCGTTTTGGACGCGGGTGTTGGCCGAGGGGGACGCCAGCGTGTTGTTTCAAGCGCAAACCAATTTACGTTTTGGCTGTGTCATCTTGCGACACTATTTGAACGTTGAGAATGGCGACTTGTGGATGGCGCTGGGTCGCTACAACGGCAGCCGTGGGCAAGCGCCTTATCCAAATGCCGTGCTGGCAGCACAAAAGGGGTGGCAATGAAACTGTGGGTTCTCGCGCTGGCCATGTCACTGTTAACAGGTTGCGCTACCAAGGCCTATCGCGCGGTGGAGAGTGAATGCAAGCCTCAGGCTTGGTTGGACTACCCTGAGCAAAAAGTACAAATGGTGCAGACGCGTCAGCGGTTGATTCATGTGGCCACTGGCATGCAAAACTGTTATACCCACCGCGATGGCAAGCACACACACACGGTGTGCAGCCCCATCACTCGGCCTGAATTCATCACTTACCAAGAAACTGTGGTGGTCGATCAAAACGAAGCTGTGCGCAACACGGCGATTGCTTCGTGCTCAGCCAATTTGTGCCTACAGCGCTACGGCAACGCTAAGTGCAAAACCGATCAGTTGTTGCTCCCGTTGCAGGCGACAGAGCCAGCGCCAATTTCAGCGCAATAAAAAAGCCCGCAGCAGCGGGCTTTTGACTGTGGGCTTGAAATCAGCCTAGGGAGTGCTTAGCCGTTGATGGCTTTTTGCAACTCACCTGACTCATACATTTCCATCATGATGTCAGAGCCACCGATGAACTCGCCCTTCACATACAGCTGAGGAATGGTGGGCCAGTTGCTGTATTCCTTGATGCCCTGGCGGATTTCTTGGTCTTCCAACACGTTCACAGTTTTGATGGCCTTGGGGTCGACGCCGCAAGCTTTGAGTACTTGCACCGCACGGCCTGAAAAACCACACATGGGGAAGCTGGCGCTACCCTTCATGAACAGCAACACTTCGTTGCTCTTGACCAAGTCATCAATGCGTTGTTGCACGTCGCTCATTGAGTTTCTCCAAATCTAAAAACTAGGTAGATTATTTCACTGTTGGCCAGCGTCCGCCGCTGCATCGCAAGATGCCCGCCAAGTCGGCATGGCTTTGCACGTGGGTGAAGCCTGCGTTGCCCAGCAGGTCTTGCACCGCTTGCGCTTGGTCGTAGCCGTGCTCCAGCAGCAGCCAGCCGCCGGGTTTCAAGTGGTGTGGCGCTTGGCGCACGATGGTGCGCAAGTCGTCTAGCCCATCGTGGCCAGAGGCCAAGGCACTCAACGGCTCGTGGGTGAGCGAGGCCAGATGTGCGTCGGTGCTGGCGATGTAGGGTGGGTTGGACACGATGGCGTCGAACGATGCAACGCCCGAAAACGGCGCTAGCCAAGACCCTGCGTGAAATTGCACAGCCAGGCCCAACAGCGCAGCATTGGCTTGCGCCACTTGCAACGCGTCGGTGCTGGCGTCTACAGCGTGAACGTGTGCGTCAGGGCGGCTGTGTTTCAAGGCCAGCGCTATCGCGCCGCTGCCTGTGCCGAGGTCCACCACTTGTGGGGTAGGTACATCGGCCAAGCACGACAAGGCCCATTCCACCAAGGTCTCGGTGTCGGCGCGTGGGTCGAGTACGCGTGCGTCGATTTGCAGCGTGAGACCAAAAAATTCTTTTTGTCCCGTGATGTAGGCTACCGGCTCGGTGGCCAAGCGGCGCTGCACATATTGGGTGAACGTGCTGTGCGTGTCGGCGTGCACGTGGGAATTGTTGTTCATCAGCAACCAAGCGCGGTCGTTCAACGGGCGGCCCAAAGCGTGTAGCAACAACATTTGCGCGTCCAAACGCGGCAGCCCCAGTGTTTGCGCCCAAGCGAGCGCGTGCTGCACAGACATCGCTTGAGTTTCTAGATCGTTGAGGGATTTGTCGGCCCAGCCTGCTGGGTTGGCTGGTGTACTCATGCGTTTTCCAAATCGGCCAATAGCTCCGCCTCGCGGGCATGGCGCAGGGCGAGCAGGCCTTCGCCCAGATCGCCTTCCATGATGTTGTTGAGCTTGTACAAGGTCAAATTGATGCGGTGGTCGGTCCATCGGCCTTGCGGGTAGTTGTAGGTGCGAATGCGGTCGCTGCGGTCGCCGCTGCCAATCAGGCCTTTGCGCATGGCTGCGTCTTTGGCGGCGCGTTCTGCGCGCTCTTTTTCTTGAATGCGTGCGGTCAATACGCGTAGCGCTTGCGCCTTGTTGCTATGCTGGCTGCGGCCGTCTTGGCATTCGGCCACGATGCCTGTGGGCAAGTGGGTGATGCGCACCGCCGAATCGGTTTTGTTGATGTGCTGGCCGCCCGCACCGCTGGCGCGGAAAGTGTCGATGCGCAAATCAGACGGGTTGATCTTGATGGCCTCGGCCTCATCAGGCTCAGGTAACACCGCCACCGTGCACGCGCTGGTGTGAATGCGACCCTGCGTTTCGGTGGCCGGCACACGCTGTACCCGATGGCCACCCGATTCAAACTTGAGCCAGCCGTACACGCCGTCACCGCTTGATCCGCCGTCCATGCGGACCACCACTTCTTTGTAGCCGCCCAACTCGCTTTGCGACTCGCTCACAATTTCGGTGCGCCAGCCTTGCCGTTCGGCGTAGCGCAGGTACATGCGCAGCAGGTCGGCGGCAAACAAAGCCGATTCGTCGCCGCCCGTGCCTGCGCGAATTTCCACAAACGCAGGGCGTGCGTCGTCGGGATCTTTGGGCAGCAGCATGCGTTGCAGCTCGGCTTCGAGTTCGAGCAGCTCTGCTTGCGCGCTGGTGATTTCTTCTTCGGTCATGGCACGCATGTCAGCGTCATCAGCACCGTCTTGCAGCATCTGGTGCGCGGCTTGCAGATCGGCTTCGCGTTGTTGGTAGCGCGCATAGCGGCCTGCGGTCGCCGCCACCTCGGTGTGCTCTCGTGACAAGGCCATGAACTGCGTCATGTCTTTCATGATGTCTTCGCGAGACAGCAAGAAGTCGAGTTCGTTCAAGCGTTGGGTATGGCGCTCAAGCTGAGCGCGCAGAAAGTCTTTCATGGGGTCAGCGCCTAACGGTTGCCGCGCAAAAAGAAATGCTCAATCGCATGACGCGCACGCTCACGCGACTCGGCGTCACCCGCATGCAGCTCTGCCATCGCGCCGTGCAGCATTTTTTGGGTGAGCCCGCGCGAGAGGGATTCGAGCACCGCATCCACATCGTCGCCTTTGGCGATTGCCTTGCGTGCACGCGCAAGCTCAGCGCTGCGCCAGTCTTCGGCTTGCGCATTGAGCTGCTGAATCAGCGGTACGTTGTTGCGCTGATCGATCCAGTGCTCAAAACTTTGCACGCCTGCATCGATGATGGCCTCGGCTTGTGCCACCGCCGCTTGGCGGTTGGCTTGGCCGGTTTGCACCACGTCCGACAAGTCGTCCACGGTGTAGAGGTAAACGTCTTCGAGCGACTTCACCTCGGGCTCAATGTCGCGCGGCACGGCCAAGTCGACCATGAACATGGGACGGTGTTTGCGTTGCTTCAATGCCCGCTCGACTGCGCCTAAACCAATCAAGGGCAGGGTGCTGGCGGTGCAGCTGATGACCACATCAAACTCGTGCAGGCGTTGGGGCAAGTCGGCCAAGCGCATGACTTCGCCACTGAATTGGGTGGCCAGTTTTTCGCCGCGCTCCAACGTGCGGTTGGCAATGGCAATGGTTTTTGGGTTTTTGGCAGCAAAGTGGGTGGCGCACAGCTCAATCATTTCGCCCGCGCCCACAAAAAGCACACGGGTGTCGCTCAGGTCTTCAAACAGCTGGCTGGCCAAACGCACAGCGGCAGCGGCCATGCTGATGGAATGCGCGCCAATCTCGGTGCTGCTGCGCACTTCTTTGGCCACGGCAAACGAGCGTTGAAACAGTTGGTTGAGCGTGGTGCCCAAGGCGCCGGCTTCGGTGGCGGCGCGCACCGCGTCTTTCATTTGGCCCAGGATTTGGGGCTCGCCCAGCACCATCGAGTCGAGGCCACTGGCAACGCGAAAGGCGTGGCGCGCTGCATCAGCTTCGAGCAGGGCGTAAGTGTGGTCTTTGAGGTCGTCGGCGGACACGCCGCCAGATTTGGCCAGCCAGGCCAAGGTTTGTTGCATTTGCGGCTCGCTGCCCGCGCAGTAAATCTCGGTGCGGTTGCAGGTGGAGAGGATGGCCACCTCGCTGTCTGGCGCAAATGAATGACGCAGGGTTGCCAGGGTCGGACCCATTTGGTCGACCGCAAAAGCAAAACGGCCCCGCAAATCAAGCGGGGCTGTCGTGTGATTGAGGCCCAAAGCCCAGACTGCCATAGCGCGGATTATAAAATTTGTGGCATGGGCCCCCTAGAACAAATCATTCACACTTTTAACTTCATTGCGCCTGCGTGGGGCGTGGCCCTGTTTTGCGTGCTGGTGGCCCGCTTCACCGCCCGTTGGTGGTTGCCTTTGGCCAGCTGGAGCTTGCTCAGACAAACCTTGGTGAGCGGTGTTTTAGGTACAGCGGTCTTGGTTGGTGGCTTGGTTTTATGGGGCGTAGACGGAAAAATGGCCACCTATTCGGCCTTGGTCATCGTGTGTGGCACGGCCCAATGGTTGATGTGCAGAGGCTGGCAGCGTTGATGTGAGGCGCTCAAGGTGAGCTGCCTGCATGCACGTTGGCTCCTCTTCGCTGCGCTCAGAATGTCGCTCACCGCGCACACAGGCACCTCACCTTGAGCTTTGGGTTGTCGAATAACCCTAAAAGCGAATACACGACATCCCCAAAGCCAGTAAGTGCTCTCAGTCTCAGAGGCTAAGCGCCCAAGCCCCCTGCAGTAAAATCGGGCCTTGAATCGCGCCCCAATGCGCCCTAGCGCGCACACCACACCATGAATGCTCCCACCTCGCTGAACCACTTGCTCGCCACGGCTGAAGAAAGCCCGCGACTGCGCGAAATTCCCTACAACTACACATCCTTCTCCGACCGCGAAATCGTGCTGCGTTTGCTCGGTACCGAGGCGTGGGAGTTGTTGCTGCGTTTGCGCCAAGAGCGTCGCACAGGCCGCTCGGCCCGCATGTTGTACGAGGTGTTGGGCGACATCTGGGTGGTGCAGCGCAACCCTTATTTGCAAGACGACTTGCTAGACAACCCCAAGCGCCGCCACCAGTTGGTCGAGGCCTTGCATCACCGCTTGGGTGAGGTGCAACAGCGCCGCACCCCCGATGCCGATGCAGAGCGCGATGCCATGGTGGGCCAGCTCTTGCAAGCGGCCAGCCGCGCGATTGAAACTTTCAGCCAGCAGTTTGACGCGATTGCCGCGTTGCGCAAAAAAGCCGCCCGTGTGTTGGGCAAGCAAACGGCCAAAGACAACATCAAATTCGATGGCCTCTCACGCGTGAGCCATGTGACCGACGCCACCGACTGGCGCGTGGAATACCCCTTTGTGGTGCTCACGCCTGACAGCGAAGAAGAGATGGCGGGCTTGGTCAAGGGTTGTATCGACTTGGGCCTCACCATCGTTCCGCGTGGCGGCGGTACAGGCTACACGGGTGGTGCGATTCCGCTCACGTGGAAGAGCGCGGTCATCAACACCGAAAAGCTCGAAGCCATGACCGAAGTCGAGCTGATTGACCTGCCTGGCATCAGTCATAAAGTGCCTACCATTTACACCGAAGCTGGCGTCGTCACGCAGCGCGTGGCCGATGCAGCAGAACGCGGTGGTTTTGTGTTTGCGGTGGACCCCACGTCCGCCGAAGCCTCGTGCATTGGCGGCAACATCGCCATGAACGCGGGCGGCAAGAAAGCCGTGTTGTGGGGCACAGCGCTCGACAACCTCGCCAGCTGGCGCATGGTCACGCCCGATGCCGAATGGCTCGACGTGGTGCGCATGGACCACAACCTCGGCAAGATTCACGATGCCGAAGTGGCGACGTTTGAGCTGCGCTACTTCAAGGCTGACGGCAAAACACCGATCCGTACCGAAACCTTGGCCATCCCCGGCAAGACCTTCCGCAAAGAAGGCTTGGGCAAAGACGTGACCGACAAGTTTTTGAGCGGTTTGCCTGGCGTGCAAAAAGAAGGTTGCGACGGTTTGATCACCAGCGCACGTTGGATCGTGCACCGCATGCCGGCACACACGCGCACGGTGTGTATGGAGTTCTTCGGTAACGCCAAAGATGCGGTGCCTAGCATCGTGGAAATCAAAGACTACATGTTTGCCGAGCAAAAACGCAGCGGCGTGTTGCTGGCGGGCTTGGAGCATTTGGACGACCGCTACTTGCGCGCCGTGGGCTACGCCACCAAGAGCAAACGCGGCGGCTTGCCCAAAATGCTGCTGATTGGCGACATCGCCGGTGACGACGCCGACGAAGTGGCACGCGTGACTTCTGAAGTTTCACGCATGGCCAACACCCGCAGCGGCGAGTGTTTTGTGGCGGTGAGTCCTGAAGCGCGTAAGAAATTCTGGCTTGATCGCAAGCGCACAGCGGCCATCAGTCGCCACACCAATGCGTTCAAGGTCAACGAAGACGTGGTGATTCCTTTGCCGCGCATGGCCGAGTACACCGATGGCATTGAGCGCATCAACATCGAGTTGAGCTTGCGCAACAAGCTTGAACTCTGCGACGCATTGGAAGACTTTTTCGCCAAAGGTAATTTGCCTTTGGGTAAGTCGGACGACGCAGCTGACATTCCCACGCCCGAGTTGCTCGAAGACCGCGTGCAACAAGCCCGCTCGCTCATTGGCGAAGTGCGTGGTCTGTGGCAGCAGTGGCTCAATGAGTGCGATGCACTGTTCCCACAGTTGCAAGACCACACCTTGCGCGCAAGCTGGAAAACACAAATCCGTGCGCAGTTGCAAAACATCTTCACAGGCGCGCAGCTCGCGCCCATTTTGGAAGAGTGCAACGCCATTCACAAACGCGTGCTCAAAGGCCGTGTGTGGGTGGCCCTGCACATGCACGCCGGTGACGGCAACGTGCACACCAACATCCCTGTTAACAGCGACAACTACGCCATGCTGCAAACCGCGCACGAAGCGGTGGCACGCATCATGGTGTTGGCGCGTTCGCTCAATGGTGTGATTTCGGGTGAGCACGGTATTGGCATCACCAAGCTTGAATTTTTGAGCGATGACGAACTCAAACCGTTTGCCGACTACAAAGCCAAGGTGGACCCAGAAGGGCGCTTCAACAAAGGCAAATTGCTGCGCAACCAAGACGCCGATGCGTCGCTGCGCCATGCTGATTTGAGCCAGGCCTACACGCCAAGCTTTGGCTTGATGGGCCACGAATCACTCATCATGCAGCAGTCTGACATTGGCGAGATTGCTGCCAGCGTGAAAGACTGTTTGCGTTGCGGCAAGTGCAAGCCCGTGTGCTCAACCCATGTGCCACGCGCCAACTTGCTCTACAGCCCACGCAACAAAATTTTGGCCACCTCGTTGTTGGTCGAAGCTTTCTTGTACGAAGAGCAAACTCGCCGCGGTGTGTCCATCAAACACTGGGAAGAGTTCGAAGATGTGGCCGATCACTGCACGGTCTGCCACAAATGCCTCACACCTTGCCCGGTGAAGATTGACTTTGGCGATGTGTCCATGAACATGCGCAACCTCTTGCGCAAGATGGGTCAAAAGAGCTTCCGTCCTGGCAATGCAGCCGCGATGTTCATGCTCAATGCCACCAACCCCGAAACCATCAAACTCGCGCGCAGCGCGATGGTGGATGTGGGCATGAAGCTGCAACGCTTCGCGCACGATGCGCTGCAAGTGGTGGCCCGCAAGCAAACCAAGGCGCCGCCTGCCACGGTGGGTACATCGCCTATCAAAGAGCAGGTGATTCACTTCGTCAACAAAAAAATGCCCGGAGGCTTGCCTAAGAAGACCGCGCGCGCCTTGTTGGACATCGAAGACAAAGACTACGTGCCAATCATCCGCAACCCCAATACCACCACGTCTGAAACCGAGGCCGTGTTCTATTTCCCCGGTTGCGGCTCTGAGCGTTTGTTCAGCCAAGTGGGCCTCGCCACGCAAGCCATGTTGTGGCACGCTGGCGTGCAAACTGTGCTGCCACCCGGTTATTTGTGTTGCGGCTATCCACAAAAAGGTTCGGGCCAGTTCGACAAGGCCGATAAGATCATCACCGACAACCGTGTGTTGTTCCACCGCGTGGCCAACACGCTCAACTACCTCGACATCAAAACCGTGGTGGTGAGCTGTGGCACGTGTTTTGACCAGTTGCAGAGCTACCAGTTCGACAAGATCTTCCCAGGTTGTCGCATCGTCGACATCCACGAATATTTGTTGGAGAAAGACATCAAGCTCAGCGCCGAGCAACAAGCCGGGTACCTCTACCACGACCCTTGCCACACACCGATGAAGCAGCAAGACCCGATGAAAACGGTCAAGGCTTTGGTGGGCGAGCAAGTGCGCAAGAGCGACCGCTGCTGTGGCGAGTCGGGCACCTTGGGTGTGACGCGTCCTGATATTTCGACCCAAGTGCGTTTCCGCAAAGAAGCTGAGTTGCAAAAAGACGAAGCCGCGTTGCGTGCCATGACTGGTCAAGCTAAAGGCGATATGAAGATCCTCACCAGCTGCCCTAGCTGCTTGCAAGGCTTGACCCGCTACGGCGACGACTTGCAAAACGGTTTGCTCGAAGCCGACTACATCGTGGTCGAGATGGCGCGCAAACTGTTGGGCGAGCAATGGATGCCCGAGTACGTGGCCAACGCCAATGCCGGTGGCATTGAGCGCGTTTTGGTTTAACAGGAGCCCCCATGGCCGGATTGCAAAAAAACACGCCTGCACCCGAAGACATCACGGTGCACGGCGCATCGCGTGTGTTGGAGGTGAGCTTCGCCGACGGCGCGAGCTTTCGCATTCCGTTTGAGTTGATGCGCGTCTATAGCCCTTCTGCCGAAGTTCAGGGGCATGGCCCAGGCCAAGAGGTGTTGCAAACTGGCAAGCGCTTGGTGGAGCTTGAAGGCTTAGAGCCTATTGGCAACTACGCCATCAAACCCACTTTCAGCGACGGCCATGACAGCGGCTTGTTCACGTGGGAATACTTGTATTTCTTGGGCTCCGAGCAAGACCAACTATGGGCCGATTACGAGCGCCGCCTCAAAGAAGCTGGCGTAGACCGCGACGCACCCATGCCCGAAAAAGCAGGCGCGGGATGTAGCAGTCACGCGCATTGATACCATTACAAATATGAGCAGCACCCATTTCGGTTTCAAAACCGTCGACGAAAAAGAAAAAGCCAAGCACGTCCGCGGTGTGTTTGATTCGGTCGCGTCCAAGTACGACGTGATGAACGACCTCATGTCCGCTGGCCTGCATCGTGTGTGGAAGCGCTACACCGTGATGGTGGCTGACTTGCGTGAGGGCTCGCAAGTGCTCGACATTGCTGGCGGCACAGGTGATTTGTCCATGGCTTTCGCCAAGAAAGTGGGCAAAACAGGCCGCGTGGTGCACACCGACATCAACGAAGCCATGTTGCGTACTGGCCGTGACCGTTTACTCGATCACGGCGTGGTGTTGCCCACCTTGGTGTGCGATGCCGAAAAACTGCCGTTCCCCGACAACCACTTTGACGTGGTCAGCGTGGCCTTTGGTCTGCGCAACATGACCCACAAAGACGCCGCCTTGCGTGAAATGTGCCGCGTACTCAAGCCCCAAGGCAAGTTGCTGGTGCTCGAGTTTTCCAAAGTGGCTAAGCCGCTTGAGAAAGCCTACGACTGGTATTCCTTCAACATCTTGCCTAAGCTGGGTCAGATGATTGCGGGCGATGCAGCCAGCTACCAATATTTGGCCGAGTCCATTCGCATGCACCCCGGTCAAGAGGAGCTCAAAGCCCTCATGAAACAAAATGGCTTTGGCCATGTGGACTTTCACAACATGAGCGCCGGCGTGGTCGCGCTTCATGTTGGAATTAAGTGTTGAATAAATTCAGTGAGACAACAGGAGCCTTTATGAAGAAACTTTTCACAGCTATTTTTGTGGTGTTCATGGCCTTTGGTGCCATGCACGCCGAGGCTGCCAAGCGTTTGGGCGGTGGTAAATCCACAGGCCAGCAGTCCAGCAATGTGACGCAGCGCGAAGCTGCCAAGCCAGCCCCTGCGGCCACCCCCAATGCAGCCCCAACGGCTGCGCCTCATGCACCCGCTGCGCCTGCCGCACCTGCTGCTGCACCTAGCCGATTTGGTGGCATGGGCGGCATGCTCGGTGGTTTGGCTGCTGGCTTGGGCCTAGCCTGGTTGGCCCATTCGCTGGGATTTGGTGCTGAATTTGGTCAGTTCCTGATGTTCGGTTTGTTGGCCTTGGTGGTCATGGTTGTGATCGGCATGGTCATGCGTCGCCGTCAACAACCTGCGCAAGCCAACACCACGCCCTTCGCGTTTGAAGGCGCTGGCGCTCCAGCCAACCCCGCCACTTTGCCTCAGTACAACCCTAAGAACGTGGGCAATGACTCGTCGGCACGTCCCATGGACACACAAGCCAACTTTGCGCCTGCAGCTGGCGGCTCGATGATTGGTTCTGCTTTGGGCGGTAGCCAAACTTGGGGCATCCCCGCTGACTTTGACACCTTGGGCTTTGTCAACGCTGCCAAGCAAAACTTCATGACATTGCAGCAAGCGTGGGATCGTTCAGACATCGCCGCTTTGCGCGTGATGATGACGGACAGCATGCTGGAAGAAATCAAAGCCCAATTGGCCGAGCGCGAAGCCACAGCCAACGGTCAAGTCAACCATACCGATGTGGTCATGCTCGAAGCCCAGTTGCTGGGCATTGAAGACATGGGCAATAGCTACATGGCCAGCGTCGAGTTCTCGGGCCTGATCCGTGAAGAGCCATCGTCTGGCCCCACACCCTTCCGCGAAGTGTGGAACATGACCAAGCCCAAGGACGGCAGCTTGGGCTGGCTGGTGGCAGGTGTACAAGCCTTGCAATAAACCGGCTTAATAAACAGGGAATAATTGGGGACTATGGCAACACAGTCCCCTTTTTCTTGGTTGGCCGATGCAGCAGACACGCTGCGCGCCAAACTCCCCGCAGACTTCACGCCGCCCGCTTGGGCCGTGGCTGAAGTGCAGCAGCGCATGGTGCTTTTGCTGAACCACGTGCTCATGCAAGAGCCTGAGGCCCGCAACCGCTTGCAGCGCCAAAAAGGCCGACAAGTGCAGGTGTGCTGGCGCGACCAAGTGTTTCAATGTGTATTCACGCCCGCGGGTTTGGTGGAATTCACCACCCCCGAAGCAGGCGCTAAAGCGGCTGATCTTGTGCTGCGTGTGAACGAGCCCTCGCCGTTTGAGTTGGCCAAGACGGTGCTGCAAGGCGAGAAGCCTGCCATTCGCATCGAAGGCGACGTGCAGCTGGCTGCTGAAGTGAATTGGCTGATCGACCACGTGCGCTGGGATCCAGAAGAAGACGTGGCCCGCCTCATTGGCGATGCGCCTGCCCACACCTTGGTGCAAACCGCCAAGCGTGTGGTGGATGCGCTGCGCAGTTTTGTGCAACAACAAACCGCGAAGGCCGCGCCATGATGACCCGTTTGCTTCGCGGTATTTACATTGTTCTCATCGTCTTGCGCTACGGCTTGGACGAGCTGGTGCTTACCAGTTTCCAAAAGCCAGGCCTGCGCATACTGGCGCGCATTGTGTCGGTGGGGCGCGATTTGTCTGCGCCGCGTGGTCAACGTTTGCGTGAGGCTTTAGAGCACCTCGGCCCCATCTTTGTGAAGTTCGGCCAAGTCTTGTCAACGCGCCGCGATTTGCTACCGCCTGACATTGCCGATGAATTGGCCAAGTTGCAAGACCGTGTGCCACCGTTTTCGTCAAACCAAGCGGTGGGCATCATCGAGCGGGCCTTTGGTCGTCCGCTTGGCGATATTTTTGTGGACTTCACACACAAGCCAGTGGCCAGTGCCTCGATTGCGCAAGTGCACTTTGCCGTGATCAAAGACAAAGATGGAACCACGCGTGAAGTGGCTGTCAAAGTGCTACGCCCTGGCATGTTGACTGTGATCGACAAAGACCTGAGCCTCATGCGCATGATGGCGGGGTGGGTGGATCGCTTGAGTGCAGATGGCAAGCGCTTGAAGCCCCGCGAAGTGGTGGCTGAGTTTGACAAATACTTACATGACGAACTCGATTTCATGCGCGAAGCCTCGAATGCCGCGCAGCTGCGCCGCAATATGGAAGGCCTCAACCTCGTGTTGATTCCCGAGATGATTTGGGACTTTTGCCGCGACGATGTGATTGTGATGGAGCGCATGAAAGGTGTGCCCATCAGCCAAGTCGACCAACTGCGTGCGGCGGGCGTGGACATCCCCAAGCTCGCACGCGATGGGGTGACCATTTTTTTCACCCAGGTGTTTCGCGATGGTTTTTTTCATGCTGATATGCACCCCGGCAACATCCAAGTCAGCTTAGAGCCTGCCACCTTTGGCCGTTACATCTCGCTGGACTTTGGCATCGTGGGCACGCTCACGGAAACCGACAAAGAGTATTTGGCGCAAAACTTCACGGCCTTTTTCCGACGCGACTACAAGCGCGTGGCCGAGTTGCACATCGAGTCGGGCTGGGTGCCTTCTGACACGCGCGTAGATGAACTCGAATCTGCCATTCGCGCCGTATGCGAGCCTTACTTTGACCGCCCGCTGAAAGAAATTTCTTTGGGTCTGGTGCTCATGCGTTTGTTCCAAACCTCGCGTCGCTTCAATGTCGAGATTCAGCCGCAGCTGGTGTTGCTGCAAAAAACACTGCTCAACATCGAAGGCTTGGGCCGTCAGCTCGACCCCAATTTGGATTTGTGGAGCACTGCCAAGCCGTTCTTGGAAAGCTGGATGCTCGATCAAGTGGGCCCCAAAAAATTGTGGAAGCAATTGGTGGCCGAAGCGCCGCGCTATGCCAAGCTCATCCCAGAGTTGCCCCGTTTGGTGCACGACTTTTTGAAACATCGCCAACACAACGACCACGCGCAGTTGCAACTGTTGATTCAAGAGCAGCGCCGTACCAATCGTTTGCTGCAAGGCATTGCATGGGTAGGCGGTGGTTTTGTGCTTGGCATGCTGGCCATGCAAATGTTCGTGCGCTTCTATCATTTCTTTTAATCATTTGCGGAGTTGACCCGTGCTGCTCACACTCGTCATCGTCTATTTGCTGGTCACCATCGCGATTGGTTTGATGGCGGCCAAGCGTGTTCAAAATTCGGCTGACTTTGCCATTGCAGGCCGTCATCTGCCCATGGCCATGATCGTGACCACCACTTTCGCCACGTGGTTCGGTTCCGAAACCGTGTTGGGCATTCCTGCCAAGTTTGTGAACGGCGGCTTGCACGGCGTGGTAGAAGACCCGTTTGGTGCGGGCTTTTGTTTGATCTTTGTGGGCTTGTTCTTCGCTGCCAAGCTCTACCGCATGACGCTCTTGACCATCAGCGACTACTTCCGTGAGCGCTATGGCCGCACGGTTGAGGTGGCGTGCTCGCTCATCATCATGGTCAGCTACCTCGGTTGGGTGTCAGCGCAGGTCACGGCTTTGGGCTTGGTGTTCAATTTGTTGTCTAACGGCGTGGTCAGCTTAGAGCTGGGCATGGTCATCGGTGTGGCGTCAATCTTGGCTTACACCTTGTTTGGTGGCATGTGGTCGGTGGCCATTACCGACTTCATTCAGATGATCATTTTGGTTGTGGGCCTGTCTGTTCTTGCAGTGTTTGCCGCAGGGCAGGCGGGCGGTGCGGACAAAGTGATTGCCTTGGCGGTAAGCCAAGACATGTTCAAGTTCTGGCCAGAGCCGAACATGAAAGATATTTTGTTTTTCTTTGCTTCTGCCATCACCATCATGTTGGGCTCGATCCCGCAGCAAGACGTGTTCCAGCGTGTCATGTCGGCCAACAGCATCAAGGCGGCCACGCATGGCCCTGTGATTGGTGGCATTTGCTACATCTTGTTTGCGTTTGTGCCTATGTTCTTGGTGGTCAGCGCCATGCTCATCATGCCCGAGCAAGCCACAGCGCTTATCGCCGATGACCCGCAAAAAGTCTTGCCAACCTTGGTGATGACGCAGATGCCATTTGTCATGCAGGTGTTGTTCTTTGGCGCGTTGCTCTCGGCCATCAAGTCGTGTGCCTCGGCCACCTTGCTCGCGCCCAGCGTCACGTTCACTGAGAACATTTGGCGCCAGTTCCACCCTCACCAAAGCGACAAGCAAGAGTTGCGTGCCATGCGCGTGACGGTGTTGGTGTTCAGCCTCTTGGTGTTGGGCTATGCCATTCGCATGCAGGGCACATCGATTTATGAAATGGTGTCTGGCGCTTACCAAGTGCCGCTGGTCGGGGCCTTTGTGCCACTCACTTTTGGCTTGTACTGGAAACGCGCCACCACGCAGGGCGCGATCTTTGCCCTCGTGTTGGGCTTGCTCACCTGGGGCTTGTTCTTGCTCACACCCGCAGGCGATGAGTTTCCTGCCCAGCTGGCCGGTGTGTTGGCTAGTTTGACGGGGATGGTGATGGGCTCATTAGGCCCACAGGCCATTCGCAATACCCACGGCAGCCACCACAAACTGGTGGGTGCAGCCTGACTGAACGCCCCCTTGAAATAGGGGCTGGGCGCCTATAATTCAGGGTTTTACCGAATTCGTCTCGCCATGCCCATTTATGCCTACAAATGCGGGTCCTGCGGCCATGCCAAGGACGTCCTGCAAAAAATCTCAGATGCGCCTCTGACTGATTGTCCTGAGTGCGGCAAACCCACGTTTTCTAAGCAACTCACGGCTGCGGGCTTTCAGCTCAAAGGCTCGGGTTGGTATGCCACCGATTTCAAAGGCGGCTCGGGCGGTACATCGGCCCCTGCATCTGTGGCCGGCGGCGCAGCTGCGGCGACTGAGGCCGCGACTAGCACTGACACTTCAACCAGCACGCCGCCTGCAGCGTGTGGCGGTGGTTGCGCTTGCCACTGATTTTTAAACACCAAGAAGGTCAACATGCCAATTAAAAAATACCTGCTCGCGGGCCTCTTGGTATGGACGCCATTGGTCATCACCGTTGCGGTGTTGAGCTGGCTGGTGGGTTCATTGGACAGTGTGTTTCTCAACACACTCACCAAGTTGCGCTTGGTTTCACCCGAAATGATTTACTGGCTCGACCATGTGCCAGGCCTCGGTGTGATCTTGTTGGTGTTGGTCTTGCTGATCAGCGGAGCTTTGGTCTCCAATGTGGCGGGCCGCTGGTGGGTCAAGCAATGGGACCGTCTGCTGACCCAAATCCCGATTGTCAAATCCATTTATTCCAGTGTGAAGAAGGTGTCGGACACCTTGTTCTCGGATGGTGGCAATGCGTTTCGCAAAGCCTTGTTGATTCAGTACCCACGTCAAGGCGTGTGGACTATCGCTTTTCAAACTGGCACACCGTCTGGTGAGGTCGCTCGCTTGCTGGATGGCGAGCACATCAGCGTGTACGTGCCCACCACACCGAACCCCACCAGTGGCTTTTTCTTGGTCGTGCCCCGTGCCGATGTGAAAGAGCTCGACATGAGCGTTGACGAAGCGTTGACGTATGTGATTTCCATGGGGGCCGTCTCTCCCGGCACCCAAGCAATTGAAGAAAAGAGAAACTAAAAATGGCAATGCGCTCCCACTACTGCGGTCTCGTGACCGAAGCCCTCAATGGCCAAACCGTGAGCCTGTGCGGCTGGGTCAACCGTCGTCGTGACCACGGCGGCGTCATCTTCATCGACTTGCGTGACCGCGAAGGCTATGTGCAAGTGGTGTGCGACCCTGACCGTCCCGAGATGTTCAAAATTGCCGAAGACGTGCGCAATGAATTTTGTATCCAAGTCAAAGGTTTGGTGCGCGCCCGTCCAGAAGGAACCACCAACGACAACCTCAAGAGCGGCAAGATCGAAGTGCTGTGCCACGAGTTGACCGTGCTCAACGCGTCGGTGACGCCACCTTTCCAAATCGACGAAGACAACTTGTCTGAGACCACACGTCTCACGCACCGCGTGCTCGACTTGCGTCGCCCCTACATGCAAAACAACCTGATGCTGCGCTACAAAGTGGCGATGGAAGTGCGCAAGTACCTCGACGAAAACGGCTTCATCGACGTGGAAACGCCCATGCTCACCAAGAGCACACCCGAAGGCGCGCGCGACTACTTGGTGCCCAGCCGTGTGCATGACGGTCAGTTCTTTGCATTGCCACAGTCGCCTCAGTTGTTCAAACAGTTGTTGATGGTGGCGGGCTATGACCGTTACTACCAAATCACCAAGTGCTTCCGCGACGAAGACTTGCGCGCTGACCGCCAACCTGAATTCACCCAGATTGATATTGAAACCTCGTTCTTGAGCGAGGAAGAAATCCGCGACATGTTCCAAGGCATGATCAAGCGCGTGTTCCAAAACACCATCGGTGTGGACCTCGGCGAGTTCCCCGTCATGACTTACCAAGATGCGATGCACTTGTACGGTTCAGACAAGCCAGACCTGCGCGTGAAATTGCAGTTCACCGAAGTGACCGATGTCATGACCGATGTGGACTTCAAAGTGTTCTCGGGCGCTGCCAATATGAAGGGTGGCCGCGTGGTGGCCCTGCGCGTGCCCAATGGCTCGGTGGAAGGCGGCGGCATCAGCCGTG
>JACCDS012461285.1_pt1 | contig 46427 bp, 45 predicted proteins | sample 7446441 | NCBI WGS metagenome assembly JACCDS01 (sample SAMN15323445, study PRJNA562643) | freshwater metagenome | isolation source: river surface water | place: USA:Blue River Watershed | collected 2017-08-17 | reverse complement strand
CTGGGTTGTGACCAGCGATGCCGCGCCGTATGGCCAGCCGCGCATGGCCTGTGCGATGGAAGCTGAATTGTTGGCCGGTTTGCAGGCGCTGGCACCGGGTCGGGTGCGTTCGGTCGAATCGGTGGTGTCGCTCGGGGTGCGCTCGTTGTTGGCCAAAACCGGGCCGCGCGCGGCCTGTGCGATTGTTGAACCGGGCCGGTTTTGCCTGCTGCAATTGGATGGCATGCGCATCATTGCCAGTCAGGCGCAAGCCTTTGGCGGGGCGTGGGAAGCGGAACTGGCCTCAAGCTGGCGTCGCTGGTGTTTGCGCCAGAGTGAACTGGCGGCCATCAAACAGGTGGCGCTGCTCAATTTGTCGGGCCGGGGTAGTACTGCCGGTGCCGCTGCTGCTGATTTACCGGCCCCGTTCCAGCCGGTGTTGTTGCCTGATTTTGGCTTGCCATCCGGCTTTGCCCATCTTACCTGTGATATTCGACCATGAACCGTGCAACCGAATTGAATTTTATCCGGCAAGGGGCCAGAATTCGCTGGTGGCATGCGCTGCTGCTGCTGACTGCGCTGGCGCTATTGCTTGGCTGGGGCCAGCGCTGGTCGCAGCAACAACAGCATAACCTGCAATTGCAGCAGGAACTGAACAAAATCGAGCCGGTGACCGTCGCGCCGGTACGGCGCAGTGTGGCCGAGCAACAGGAACTGGAAAACCGGGCGCGGGTGATTGGCGAAGCGGTGCGGCAACTGAATTTGCCGGTGGCGACGTTGTTCAAAACCTTGCAACCACCGAAAGATGTGCGGGTGGCCTTGCTCGGGGTGGATTTGAATGCAAAAGCCGGTGCCATCTCGGGTACGGTGGGCGCAGCAGGTGCGGCAGGTTCGACTGGTGCGGCGGGCGTGTTGAAAATTCAGGCCGAAGCGCCGGATGCAGCGCAAATGATGGCCTATGTGGCGTTTTTGGATGAGCAACCGCTGTTCAAATCGGTGTACCTGATCAAGCATGAAGTGAGCGCCGCCAGTGGTGTGGCAGCGTATCGCTTTTTACTGGAGGCACAATGGCGACAATAAGGAACATGCAAGTGCGGGCCGCGCCGCGCCGCTGGCAGGCGCAACAGCAATGGGGCGCGCGGCTGACGTGGGAACTGGCGCGCTGCTGGCCGCGCTTTGGGCCGCTGTTGCTGGCCGCGCTGCTGTGCCTGATTGGCGTGGTACTGGTCTGGTACCAAACCGGGCTGGCGCGAGACCAGCAACAGCAATTGCAACAGCAAATTGAACAGGCCAACAACCGGGCCAAGGTCAAGCCGGGGGTGTTGCAGCCGTCCGCCAGCGAGCGCGATCTGGCGCGCCAGATTGCCGCATTTTATGGCTACTTGCCAGAGCACGCCATGCTGCCCGATCAGGTCAAACAATTATTGATGCTGGCACAAAAATCCGGCGTAACGCTGGCCCAGGCCGAATACAAGCCGGTACTGGAGTCGGGTGGCAGCTTTTTGCGCTACCAAATGATTTTGCCGGTCAAGGCCCCGCACAGCGCCTTGCAAAGCTTCATGCAGGCCGCCAACCGCGAATTGCCCACCTTAATTCTGGAATCGGTGCTGTTCAAGCGCGAGCGCGGCGACAGTCCACAAATCGAAGCCCGCCTGCAATACCAGTTGCTGGTGAAAAAGGCCAGTGCCCGTGGAGGCCAGCCATGAGTAAATACTGGATTTGGCTGGCAGCGGGCGCGACCCTGCTGGCCGTGTATTTGGTTCCCGGGCCAGAATCGGATAGCATCAGCCTGCCGACCAAGAGCGCTGCCGTGCCGCCTGCTGCCAGCCCGCAAGCCACCAGCCCGCAAGCCCCCCATTTGCAGGTAGCCCAGCAGAGCAGTGCGCCTGCCGTCGGCCAGCCTGACTTGCGGATTCGTCCGCGTGATGGCCAGGAAGACTGGGGTAACCTGTTCGGTAGTGCGCCACCGCCCCCGTCGCTCAATGCCCCGGTCAACCTGCCCAAAACCAAAATCAAGCCCGCACCGCCGCTGCCACCCCAGGCCCCGCCGCTGCCGTTCCAGTATATGGGACGCATGGCCGATGGCAAGCGGGTTGCCTATTTTTTGCAATGGAATCAACGCAATCTGGTACTGCATCCGGGCGAGACCGTGGATAAAATCTGGAAACTGGAACAGGCGCACGGCGGGGTGTTAACTTTCACCTATTTGCCGCTGAATCAAAAACAAAGTTTGGCCGTAGGAGATGTGAATTGAAAGCGAATCAGATGAAATCCTGGCTGGCAGCAGCCCTGGTAGCGGTTACCGCCGGTGGCTTGCTCGGCGGCTGTGCTGCGCCCCAAACCTTCCGCGAAGCACAAACCCTGCTCGCTGAAGGCAAGAATGAAGAAGGCATGGCCAAACTGGAACAGGCGATCAAGCTCGATCCGGGCAATGCCGAATACCGGCTGGCCTTAAGCAACCGGCGGCTGGCCCTGATCAATGGCTATATCCAAAAAGCCGAGGCGGCACGCAATCAGGGGGCTGCGGTATCGGCCGAGCAGTTTTATTTGCAGGCGTTGAAAATTGAACCGGCCAATGGCGTGGCGCGGCAAGGCCTGCAAACCATGAATCAGGAGCGGGTGCACCAGCAAATTTTGCTTGAGGTGGAAGAACTGGCGAAAAAAGACGAAGCCACTGCCTTGCAGGATGCGCAGGAAAAACTGCGCACCGTGCTCAGTGAAAACCCGGACCATCGCGCCGCACAAGCCTTGAAAGCCAAAATCGGCAATCAATTGGCCAAACTCAAGGGCAATGCGCTGCAATTGGGCGCGGCATTCAGACGCCCAATTACCCTCGAATTTCGTGATGCACCGCTGCGCGCGGTGGTCGATTTCATCGCCGGTGTCTCGGGCCTGAACATTTATTTCGACAAGGATGTCCGTACCGATGCCCGCACCACGATTTTGACTAAAAACACCCCGCTCGAAGAAGCGTTGCGCATTGTGCTGTCAACCAATCAACTGGAAAAATCGGTACTGAATCAAAACTCGATTTTGGTCTACCCGAACACCCCGCAAAAGATCAAGGATTACCAGCAACTGATCGTGCGCACCTTCTTTTTGGCCAATGGCGATGCCAAATCGATTGCCTCCAGCATCAAATCGCTGTTGAAGGCGCGTGATATCGTGACCGATGACCGGCTCGGCCTAATCATCATGCGCGATACGCCGGACATGATCCGCATGGCCGAACGGCTGATCGCGGTGCAAGACATTTCCGACCCGGAAGTCATGCTCGAAGTCGAAGTGCTGGAAGTGCAGCGCAGCCGCCTGTTGAATTTGGGTGTCCGCTGGCCGGATCAGGCCAGCCTGAGCCTGGCCGGTTCTTCGCGCAACATCGGTGGCGTGCCACAACTGACGGTGGACGACTTGCGCAATATTAACGGCAGCAACATCAATGTCAGCCCGCTCGGTGCCACGCTCAACCTCAAGAAAAATAATACCAACAGCAATATTCTGGCCAACCCACGGATTCGGGTGCGCAACAAGGAAAAAGCCAAGATCCTGATCGGTGACCGGGTGCCGGTGATTACCACCACCTCAACAGCCACCGGCGTGGTGGGCGACAGCGTTAATTATGTTGATGTTGGCCTGAAATTTGATGTTGAACCGAATGTTGATCTCGATGATGAAGTGGCGATCAAGCTCAATTTGGAAGTGTCGTCGATTGTCAGCCAGTTCACCAGCCGCTCCGGCACCACGGTGTACCAGATCGGCACGCGCAATGCCACCACCGTGTTGCGCCTGAAGGATGGCGAAACCCAGGTTCTGGCTGGTCTGATCAATGACGAAGACCGGCGTGCTGCCGACAAGGTGCCGGTGATTGGCGAACTGCCGGTATTGAACCGGCTGTTTGGTTCACAGCAAGATAGCGCGACGCGCAGCGAAATCGTGCTCTCGATCACCCCGCGCGTATTGCGCAGCCTGCGCCGCCCGGATCTGGACGCGGCGGAATTTAATTCCGGCAGCGAAAACAATGTCGGTGGCCATGTGCTGAGCGTCTCCGGTGGTACCGAAGGCGTGGTGCAGGGCATCGGTAGCAACGTGCAGGGGATTCCCGGGCCGGGCACGGAGCAGGGCGGATTTACTGCGCCACCGGCTCCGGGCAGTGTCCCGCCGCAAAAAGCACCGGGCGCGCCCGACAGCCCACCGCAGCGTGGCCCGGCCACCAGTGGCAACGAAGACCCGGACAATATTCCCCCCGTAATCGCCCCGCCGATTCGCGGCATTGGTGGTGTACCGATTCCGACTGAGCCAGCGGTAAACAAGCCAACCGGCCAGCAGGAGGCGCCGATTAAACCGAAGAGGCTGGAGCGGTGAAACAGCAGCGCGGCTTCACCTTCATCGAGTTGATGATGACACTGGCGATCATGGCCACCCTGGCCCTGGTTGCGGTGCCGCTCGGGCAGGTGGCGTCGCAACGGGCAAAGGAGCGCGATTTGCGCAGCGCCCTGATCGAAATACGGGAAGCACTGGACGCCTACAAGCTGGCCGCTGACACGGGCCGGGTTGAAAAAAAAATCGACGAATCGGGTTACCCGAAAACGCTCGATGATTTGGTCAACGGCGTGCCGGATCAAAGAAATCCGGCCAAGCCCTTGATTTTTTTCCTGCGCCGCATCCCGCGTGACCCGTTTTACATCGGCCCGGCCAAAACCGCGAGCGACACCTGGCGCAAGCGCTCGTATGCCTCGGCACCGGACAGCCCGTCAGAAGGCGCTGATGTCTTTGATATCTTTTCAAGCTCGGAAAAACTGGGTTTGAATGGTGTGCCCCTGAAGGAATGGTAAGCATGAAAGTACTCTGGCACAAAGGATTTACCCTGATCGAAATGCTGGTGGTAATGGCGGTGGTGGCGCTGTTGCTGTCAATCGCCTTGCCACGCTATTTTGGTTCGGTTGAAAAAGCCAAGGAAGTGGCATTAAAGGAAAACCTGCAAGTGCTGCGCACCGGGATCGACCGGTTCCACACCGACAAGGGGCGCTTTCCGAATGATTTGGATGAATTGGTGAGCGAAAAATACTTCCGTTCGATTCCGGTTGATCCGGTCACCGAATCGGCCAATACCTGGGTGTTGGTGCCTTCGCGTAATCTCGATACGCCGGGCGTGGAAGATGTGAAAAGCGGCGCGGCGGGGCAAACCCGTGATCGTATTCCGTATGGGCAACTCTAATTTACGACTGGCGGGCCAATCGGGGTTTGCCTACCTGTGGACCCTGATGCTGATCGCCTTCATGGGCGTGGCGCTCTCGATTGGTGGCCATTTGTACGAAACCGGCGTGCGGCGCGACAAGGAGCGCGAATTGCTGTTCGTTGGCCAGCAATTTCGGCAGGCGATAGGGCGCTACTACGAAGCCGGGCTACAGCAATATCCTTCGAGTCTGGAAGAACTGCTGGCCGACCCGCGCCAGCCCGGCAACGCACGTTACCTGCGCAAAATCTACGCTGACCCGATGACCGGCAAGCCGGATTGGGGCCTGATCAAGGTCAATGGCAAAATTGCCGGGGTGTATTCACAATCGACCCAAACCCCGATCAAACAGGCCAACTTCAAGCCGGGTACTGGCAGTCTGGTTGGCAAAAAACGCTATTCGGATTGGGTGTTTGCTTATCCGCTTAATTTGGCGTTTATCAAGCCCGGGGAAGATGATGAGTTCGATTTGCCGCAGGAGGGTAATTCGCAGGGCGGCACGTTTCAGGGTGCGGCTGAGCGGGATAGTGTGAATAAGGCCGGGCCGGGCAAGACTGAGGCAGCGCTACCCAAAAAATAACCGGGAAATGCAGGCGGCTGGGGTTTTCCAGTCTGATGCGGTTCAAATTATGTAATTTATAGGTGGCAACGATTTCCACTCCCGCCAGCAAATGGCACGGTATAGGAATTGGTTGGTCTGCGCCCAGTTCCAGCAAAAATTCAGTGACATGTTTCACCAAGGCATGTTCAATTTCGCGCTCTTGCGCTTCGGTGGTAAAACCCAGAAAATCGAATCTGTAGGGGTCTTTCAGCGATTCGCGGGCCAGGTCGGATTGCGGTTTGGGCAGGCGAGCCGCAAAGTTGGTGATTGCGGCATCGCTGCGTGCTTGCAAGCGGGTCTCGATCTGGATATTCAACACATTGCGCGACCAGTTATGCTCAAGCGCTTTGGCCGCGTACCAGCGCCGCTCTTCGGGGGTGTTTAAGCTCTCCAACAAGACCAAATTATGCCCCCAAGGTAATTGTGCAACAGCCTGTTGCACAAATTGCGCATCCGGCCAAGCTTGGGCAAACGCGCGCATGTACTTGAGATTGCGTGGGGAAAAACCCTTCATGTCGGGGAAGGCTGCCCGCAAATCTTGCGCCAATCGCTCGATCATCTTGGTGCCCCAGCCTTGCTGCGCCTGTCGGGCCAGAATATCGTGCCCGATTTGCCAGTACAACAACACCAATGAATCCCTCAACGTCAGTTAAATCACGTCGGCAAAGCAAGCCTTCACATCATTTAAATCAAGCCTTCAAACGGCAAAATCGCCACCTCATCCCCGGCTGCCACATTGCCTTGCTCATGCGTGAGCACGATCATGCAATTGGCTTCGGACATCGAGAGCAAAGTGCCCGCGCCTTGCGCACCGGTCACACGTACCGTGGGCCGACCTTCGGCATCATGCGACAAAATCGCCCGCTGGTATTCGGTACGACCCGGCTTTTTGCGCAGTGCCGTGGCCGAGCGTGCCCGTAGCAGTGGCAAAGCGGGTACCTTGGCCCCCATCAGGTGATGCAGGGCGGCGCGTGCAAAAAAGTAAAACGTCACCATGACCGCCACCGGGTTGCCGGGCAGGCCAAACAGGTAGGCACTGTGCCCGTTTGAGCCGATTTTGCCAAACGCCATCGGGCGACCGGGCCGCATGCCTATCGTCCAAAAAGCCACTTCCCCCAGTTCCGCCATCATTTGTTTGGTGTAGTCCGCCGCGCCGACCGAGACCCCGCCCGAGGTAATGATGGAATCGGCGTTTTCACAGGCTTGCCGAAACGCCGCTTCAAGTGCGGCGGGCTGATCTGGGACAACGCCCAGATCAAGGATGTCGCAACCGAGTCGGGTTAGCATTGCGTGCAGCGTGTAGCGGTTACTGTCATACACACAGCCTGGCTCCAGCGGCTGGCCAATCGAGCGCAATTCGTCGCCGGTTGAGAAAAACGCCACCCGCAGGCGGCGCTGTACCGCCACTTCGGCAATGCCGAGTGAGGCCAGCAAGCCAAGATCGGCTGGGGTCAGGATCTTGCCCGCCGCCAGCGCCGGTTTGCCCGCCATCAAGTCTTCTCCAGCCAGCCGCCGGTTTTCACCGGGTTTGACTGCTCCTGCTGGAATCGATACCGTGTTTTCATCGATAAGTCGGGTAAATTCCTGTGGCACCACCGTGTCACAACCGGCGGGCATGATCGCGCCGGTCATGATTTTCAGGCACTGGCCCTTGGCTACCTGTCCTTGCCACGGGTGCCCGGCCAAACTGGTGCCGCAGATGGTCAATTGACAGCCCTCGCTGCCACCAGGCAGTTCGGCACTGGCAAAGGCATAGCCATCCATTGCCGAATTGTCGTGCGACGGGACATTGAATGGCGACAAGATATCAAACGCCAGCACCCGGCCCAAACTGGCCCGCAGCGCCACCTGTTCCGGTGCGTAAATGGGCACGATGAAGCGCTCGATAATGGTTTGCGCCTGTGCCACTGGCAGCGCATTCGGGTCGTAATCGGACAGGCAACTGACGATATCATTTAAGCTCGGTGCGGACATGGTCGGCTTTCTTTGGGACGGTTAGGGTAGCGTTGTTGGACGGCAAGCGGGGCGACTCAGGTAAAATCAGGCGAAATCAGACCAAATCAGGCCAAATCAGGCCAAATCAGGCCAAATCAGACCAATTCGGCCTGTGCCTGCGCCAGTTCGGGCAAAGTGTTCAGGTTGCGAAACGCCGCCGCATCCTCAAACATCACTTGTGCCACGTTAAATTGTTCAAACCAGCCATTGATTTTGCGCCCGCCCTGCTGCAAAAAGTCCAGCAGCGAGGGTAGCAGGCGACGCGGCAACAGGCAAAACACCGGTTGTGACTGGGGGCGACCGTCTTCATAGGTCATGGCCATGGCCAGGTCGGCCCCCTGTGCCAGAAGTGCCGCCGAGAGTCGGCTGGCCAAATCAAGCGGCAAAAATGGGCTGTCGCATGGCACGCACAGCACGTAGTCGGTGCTTGCGTGTTGCAGTCCAATCGCCATGCCCGCCAGTGGCCCGGCAAAGCCGTCGATCTGGTCGGCCACCACTGGCCAGCCACTTTGCCGATAGGCGTCAAGGTTGCGGTTGGCATTGATCAAAATGGTGCCGGTTTGGCCTTGCAGGCGCTCAACTACGTGTTGATACAACGGCTTACCGTGCAATTGCTGCAAACCCTTGTCGACATGGCCCATCCGGCTGCCCTGGCCACCGGCCAGAACCATGCCGCAAATGTGCTGCACGGCCAATGTCTGTGCCGCCAATCCTTGTGTTGCCATCTCAGCCCCCGATATAACTCATTTCAATTTTTTTCAATTCCCCGGTTTGGGCGCTACGCAGCGCCGAATAGCGGTCGCTGCGACCCTGCCACAGATGACCGATGACCGAGCTGATCGATTCATCACCAGCCCCGGCACGCAACAGGTTGCGCAAATCGGTGCCGGAACTGGCGAACAGGCAAGTGTACAGCTTGCCTTCGGTTGATAGCCGAATCCGGCTACAGCCCTGGCAAAACGGTTGGCTGACACTGGCAATCACACCAATTTCAGCGGCACTACCCAAGCTGGCCCCGGCATGCCGATAGCGCAGTGCGGTTTCTCCGGCATAATTGGCCGCCAGCGGTTCGAGTGGCATGTCGGCGGCAATCCGGGCAATAATCTCTTCGGCGCTAACCACTTCATCCATTTTCCAGCCATTCGAGGCCCCGACATCCATATATTCAATAAAACGCAAAATATACGGCGAATCACGGAAATAGCGCGCCATCGGCACGATTTCCTGATCATTCAGCCCTTTTTTTACCACCATATTGATTTTGATCGGGCCAAGGCCCACCTTGTGCGCCGCTTCAATCCCTTCCAGTACACTGGAAACCGGAAAATCAACATCGTTCATGCGCTGAAAACAGTCATTGTCGAGCGCGTCGAGCGAAACGGTAATGCGCTGCAATCCGGCATCTTTCAGGTTTTGCGCCTTCTTGGCCAATAATGCGCCATTGGTGGTCAGGGTTAAATCCGGGGCCTTGCCGGAGACGGTGCGCAAAGCGCTCAACATCTCAATTAGGTGCTCTATGTGTTTGCGCAGCAGTGGTTCGCCACCGGTGATGCGGATTTTTTCAACTCCGTGGGCCAAAAACAGTTTGGCAACCCGGGTTATTTCTTCAAAAGATAATAGGGAACTGTGCGGCAAAAACTGGTAGTTTTTATCGAACACCTGTTTCGGCATGCAATACACACAGCGGAAATTGCAGCGGTCGGTCACGGAAATGCGTAAATCGTGCAGTGGCCGCCGGTAGGTATCGAATAATTCACCGGTAACCGGAAACGGTTCAGGCTGCGCGGCGGGCGTGGCTGGTGTGGATAGCGCAGCGGCACGATTGCGCTGGTCGATGAAGCGCACAATGGTTTCGTTCATGGCGGGCTCGGGCAATCAAGAGGAGGGGAAGACAATGACACGAATGCTGCAAATAGTACATTTATGGCGCCCATGGCACTTATAGCATAATGATGGCACACATGGTACAGATGTCATACATGGCGCGGATCAGGGCAGCGTACTGGCCCAACTGCGCTGACATACAACCCGGGCACTGGCTAACCCTGTTTCGGTAGCCGATGCCCGGGCTGTTTCCCGGCTTATTGTTGACGCGTGGTCGAAACCTGAACCAGCGGCTCACTCGGTGGTGGCGGCAGGCGCTTGCGTTCGCGCGGTTTGCGCTCCGGTGCCGCGATCTGGGTCGCTGCCTGCTGTGCCGCACGCAGTTTCTCCGGATCGGTTGCCGCCATGGTCAAACCGGCGGAGCTTAACAATTGCTCCAGGTTGGCCTTGGGCACCGCCGCCGGGGTTGCTGCTACGGGAGCCGCCGGGGTTGCGAGCGGGGGCGCTGCGACCACTTCCGGCTGGGCCGGGGTATCGAGCGCCAATACCTGTTGCACCGGCATCACTGGCACGGCAGCAGCTTGCTGCGGTGCCGCTGGCGTGGTTTCTGGCTGGCTCGCCTCGGCCACGACTGGTCCTGATGCTGGTGCTGGTGCCACTTCTACCGGGGCCGGATCAGCGGGCACGGCAATCGCTTCCAGCTGTGCAGGGGTGACCTGGGCCGGGGTGACCGGTTCAGGCACGGGCAGGACGCTGGTTTCGCTTACGGTTACGCTGTCACTCGCTGCCAGTGGCGCGGCGGCGCTAACAACCGGGGTTACCGGTGCCAGTGTTTCGGCAGCACTCGCCGTTTGCCCGCTGTTGGCCGATGGTTCGGTCAAGGTTAGGCTGGCGGTAGCCGCTGCTACGGGAGCTTGCTCGGCTACCTGGGTGGCATTGGCTGCCGCGCTGGCAGTGCCGTCTGCAACCGGGCTGGCCGAAACCGGCTTGGTCAGGTCAGCCGGGGCAACGGTTGCCGTAACCGGACTGGCCGATTCGGTTACCACTGCGGCTACCACTGCGGTTGCCATTGCTGCGCTGGCCATCGGCGCTGCATCCGTTGGCGGCAGTGCTGCGGCAGCTTCGGTCGGGGCGGGTGCCACCGGGGTGGTGCTGTCCGGTAACGCTTCGACTGCGGCGACCGAAACCGATGCGGCTGGCGTGGTGCTGCTCATTTGCGCTGGTGATACCAAAGCCGCAGTGATTTCGGACTGGATGGCAGCGACAACCGGGCTGCTGCCGGCATCGGCAGAGGCGTTGGCAGGTGTGTTGGCGGGTGTGTTAGACGATGCGCTGACAGCCGTGCCCAATGCTACCGGATCAGCTGCATTGCCAGATTCGCTGCCATCGGCGGCCATATTATCGGACTCGCCAGCACCGTTTTCACCATCACGATCACGCCGGTTGCGGTTGCGACCACCGCGCCGACGCCGACGCCGTGGTTCTTCACCGCCGCTTTCATCCCCTTCCGGTCCCTTGTAGCCGGACGTGAGCAAATCGGTTTCCGGGGCACTGGCCAGTGCGGCCGGCTTGGCCAGATTGTCTTCACTGCGCGCTTGGGTCTGGTTGCGTGCTGGGCGGGCTTCGTTGCCAACCTCATTGTTGCGCTCGGCACCGCGCTCGCCCATCCGGTCGCTGCGCTCGTTGCGTTCAGCACCGCGTTCTTCGCGATTCTCCCGCACACGGGCTTCCTGCCCGTCACGCGGTGGGCGGCTGTCTTGGCCATCCCGTGGGGGGCGGCTGTCTTGGCCGTCGCGTGCTGGACGTGGTGGCCGTGGCTGGCGCTGATTCTGCTGGTTCTGTGCAGATTTGGCATCGCCGCTTTCCAGTGCGGAAGTTGGCCCGCTGGTTAAAGCCGGGGCTTCGCGTCCATCGCGACCATCGCGTTCTTCACGCTCATCGCGTTCACGCCGGGGCCGGGTGCGGTTGCGGTTGCGCCGGTCACCACGATCACCACGGTCGCCACGATCACCTCGTTCGCCACGCTCACCGTTGGCCGGTGTGGCAACCGCTTCCGGTGCTACCGGTGCGGCAGGTGCGGCAACCGGTTCTGGTTGCTTGCGGAAAAAGCCAAACAAACGGCTGAAAAAGCCCGGTTCGGCAACGGCGACAGGTGCAACGACAGGGGCTGGCGCTGGCGCTGGCGCGACCGGTTCTGGAGTACGATCAACCATGGGGGCCGGTTGATCCGGGGTAATGGTTTTGACCACGGCTTCCTGACGCGGCTTTTGCTCGTCTTTGCGGCGCTGGTTGTAACCGATATCGGTTTCGGCCTGATCCACCATGGCATAGCTGGCGCGCGTATCTTCGAGCCGTGGATCATCGTGCTTGATCCGTTCGAGCTTGTAGTGCGGGGTTTCCAGATGCTTGTTTGGAATCAAAATCACCGTCACGCGGTGCCGCGCTTCGATTTTTAACACTTCGCCACGTTTTTCATTGAGCAAGAACGCGGCCACATCGACCGGCACCTGGACATGAATCATGGCCGAATTTTCCTTCATTGCTTCTTCCTGAATGATGCGCAATACCTGTAACGCGGAAGATTCAATATCGCGAATATGGCCACGGCCCGAGCAGCGCGGGCAGGCCACATGGCTGCCTTCGGAGAGCGAAGGGCGCAAGCGCTGGCGTGACAATTCCATCAGACCAAAGCGCGAAATCTTACCCATTTGCACGCGTGCCCGGTCAAAGTGCAGCGCGTCTTTCAGCCGTTGTTCCACTTCGCGCTGGTTTTTGGCCACTTCCATGTCGATGAAGTCGATCACGATCAAACCACCCAAATCGCGCAGGCGCAACTGGCGCGCCACTTCTTCAGCCGCTTCGCAATTGGTATTAAAGGCGGTGGTTTCAATATCGCCACCGCGCGTGGCACGGGCCGAGTTTACGTCGATTGACACCAGTGCTTCGGTATGGTCGATCACAATTTCGCCACCCGACGGCAGCGGCACGTTGCGCGAATACGCGGTTTCGATTTGGTGTTCGATTTGAAAGCGTGAAAACAGCGGTACATCGTCCGAATAGCGTTTGACGCGGTGTACCATATCCGGCATCACATGGCTCATGAACTGGCGCGCCTGTTCATAAATCGAATCGGTATCGATCAGAATTTCGCCAATATCGGGCTGGAAATAATCACGAATCGCACGAATGACCAGCGACGATTCCTGATAAATCAAAAATGCCCCGGTTGCCGATTTGCCAGCGCTTTCGATGGCGCGCCACAATTGCATCAGGTAATTCAAATCCCATTGCAATTCATCGACATTGCGCCCGATCCCGGCGGTGCGGGCAATCACCGACATGCCGCTTGGCAAATCGAGCTTGTCCATGGTTTCGCGCAATTCTTGCCGCTCTTCACCTTCCACCCGACGCGAAACACCACCACCGCGTGGATTGTTGGGCATTAATACCAGATAACGGCCAGCCAGTGAAATGAACGAAGTCAAGGCCGCGCCCTTGTTGCCGCGCTCTTCCTTTTCCACCTGCACCATGATTTCCTGGCCTTCGCGCAGCGCATCCTTGATGCCAGCGTTGCGCACATCAATGCCTTCACGGAAATACGAGCGGGCCACTTCCTTAAACGGCAAAAAGCCATGCCGGTCTTCACCGTAGGCAACAAAACAGGCTTCAAGTGAGGGTTCGATGCGGGTGATGACGCCCTTGTAGATGTTGGACTTGCGCTGCTCCCGTCCAGAGGTTTCAATATCAATGTCGATCAGCTTTTGCCCATCGACAATTGCCACGCGCAATTCCTCCTGCTGCGTGGCGTTAAATAACATACGTTTCATGTTTCTCTCCGTGGCCAATTGGCCTGGGTAAACCGCTTTTGGGAGCGGTAACGACATAGGGATGTATGCGGGGAGGAGAGTGTGAGGGTAAGAAACAGGCCCGCCACAGGGCCTTTGGATTGACGCAATCGTGTTGCTGCGCTATCACCGCACTGTTCGGCCCGGATGGAACGGGCCGGTCGCAGGCGGGGACGCACTACCTGACGCCGCTCGTACCAACAGCGCGCGCCAGTCATGGTTGGAGGGGCATGAATGCCCGGGCAACGACGGCAACAGCAGCGCTAGTGGCAATAATTCCGCAGCAAGCAGGCAGCGACAACATGTCAGCAATGCACAATGGCAACAGCCTTGCCAGCAACGCGGCAACGGCTAACTGGCACCCGACGGTCTATTGCAAACACAATCAGCATTAACGCAACCTATACCAGCGCAATGACCATAAACACAATGATCGGGGCGCAGTGATTGCAAACGCAGTAATTGCAAGCGCATTTAACCGACCGATACCGCCAAAGTGCCTGACCGGGTGCCGGGGTCAAGCAAATACAGCACGATCTTCTATCAATCAACCAACGAGCAGGTGCACTTGCATTTCACCCAACACGCGCAAATCGGCGCAGGTCGGGCGCGCAAGGCAAGACCTTGCTGGCTGGACATATCCTTATCATTCAAACAATCCTATCCAACATTCTTATGCGTTATCCGATTGCAGCCGCGCACAACAGCGCATAACAGCGCACAACAGCGCACAGCAGCGGTGCAACCCTGACTCGCACAAAAATGGTGCATACACATTATTTCCACTGAATTCGCGAATTCGCCGGGCCAGTGGAAGCGCCTCTGTGTAGAATGCTCTTTTTATTCTCACACTTTACGCTGGTCGATCAGGCCAACGCACCATGATTATATATTCAAAATGAAGCACTTACAGAGAAATTCTCGCAAATCACTTGCTGTCGCCGAAGCGGAAGCTGCGCCAAGTGAGGCGCAACTGGCTGCGGCCCAAGTACAACTGATTACGATTGCAGAAGAGGAGAGTGGGCAGCGCATCGATAATTTCTTATTGAAAATTAGCAAAGGTGTGCCGAAAAGTCATGTGTACCGGGTTTTGCGGTCAGGGGAAGTACGGGTTAATAAAGGTAGAATAGATCAAACCTATCGCCTGAAGGAGGGGGATATTGTTCGCGTGCCACCGATGCGTGTTGCTGAAAAGCCAGTTTCGGGCGCGCCCGGTTGCGAATTTGCGATTTTGTTTGAAGATGATCATTTGCTGATAATTAACAAACCGGCTGGAGTGGCGGTGCATGGCGGCTCTGGCGTCTCGTTTGGCGTGATTGAGCAATTGCGTGCGGCGCGGCCCGATGCCAAATTTCTGGAACTGGTACACCGGCTCGATCGTGAAACCTCGGGCATTTTGCTGTTGGCCAAGAAGCGTTCGGCCTTGGTCAATTTGCATGAACAAATCCGCGATGGTTTGCTCGACAAGCGTTATTTAACGCTGGTGGCCGGTGACTGGAAAAATGCGCGGCAGCATATCAAACTGGCATTGCACAAATTTACCCGGCCCGATGGCGAGCGGCGGGTGCGGGTACAGGAAGATGGCTTGCCATCGCATACGGTATTTAATTTAATCAAAAAATTTCAGGGTTTTGCCTTGCTCGAAGCCGAATTAAAAACCGGGCGTACCCATCAAATCCGGGTGCATTTGGCGGCAAGCGGTTTTCCGATTGCCGGGGACGACAAATATGGCGATTTTGCCCTGAACCGTGAATTGCAAAAACCGCAGGGCGAGCGAATTGCCCTGAAACGGATGTTTTTGCACGCCTGGCAAATTACGTTTACCCATCCGGATAGCGGGCGCGAGATGACCTTGCAGGCGGTATTGCCTGAGGAGTGCCAGCGCTTTGTCGGGACGCTGGTCGCGCATGCGGTAGAATAGGCGAAATCGACCACCCTGGATGGATTAAACAAGAAATGGCTAAACGACAATTTGATTTGATTGTATTTGATTGGGATGGGACGTTGATCGACAGCACGGCGGCGATTATCAAATCGATTCAGGCTGCGGCGCGTGACCTGGGGTTGCCGGTGCCAAAGGATGATGATGCTTCGTATGTTATTGGCTTAGGCTTGAACGAAGCGATGCAGGCCGTGCTGCCCGGCCTTGAAGCGCGTCACTACCCGCGCATGGCCGAGCGCTACCGCTATCATTATTTGCAGCGCGGTGACGATTTGAATCTGTTCAAGGGCGTGCCGGACATGCTCGACGATCTGGCGGGCCAAGGCTATTTTTTGGCCGTTGCCACTGGCAAGAGTCGGGTTGGGCTGAACCGGGCACTGAATCAGGCCAATTTACTGTCGCGCTTTGACGCCACGCGCTGCGCCGATGAATCGTTTTCCAAGCCACATCCGGCCATGCTGCAGGAGCTAACCCGTGAACTGGGGCAAAACATGCGCCGCACCCTGATGATTGGCGACACCACGCACGACCTGCAAATGGCCAACAATGCCGGGGCCGGGGCGGTGGCGGTACAATACGGTGCGCATGCCGAATCCGCGCTGGCCGAGTTGCAACCGCTGTATTTGGCCAGTTCGGTCGCGCAATTGCACGAGTGGCTCAATTTGCATGCATGAGCAGTTGGCGTGCATGAACACTTGCCATGCAGGCGGGTTCTTGGTAATGGCAGCACTTGTGGGTAGTGTTACGATAATATTGACGATAAAAAACGGCGAAAGGGAATCCAATGAGTGAACCAATCCTGATTTGCGCTTCAGCCGAGGTGGAAGAGGGCGGCAAGGGAGTGCGCTTTCCGGTACAGGTATGGGGTGATGCCTGCACCGGCTTTGTGGTGCGCTACTCAGGTCAGGTGCATGGCTACCTGAATCGCTGTGCGCACGTGCCGATTGAACTCGATTGGGAAAAAGGTTCATTTTTTGAATCGAGCGGGCTGTATATCATGTGCTCGACTCATGGCGCGGTGTATGTGCCCGAGACGGGTTATTGTGCTGGTGGCCCGTGCAAGGGTGGGCGCTTGCGCAAGCTGGCCATAGAGGAGCGCGAAGGGCAGATTTTTTGGCAACCCGATGAGGTGGTGAAGATCGGCATTGCGCTGGCCGATGCTGTGCCGGACAAACCGGTGCTTTAATTCAATCGAACGAGTGGATGGCTATGACAAGTGACGAAAACAATGGCGTACCTAATGGTGCGCAGAACAGTGCACAGCAAGCAGATCAGGCAGCGCCGAGCTGGCCCGGCATGGCGCCAGGCGCTAGCGCGGCAGGGACAGCGGCCAGTGCTGCGGCAGGTGCGGCAGGTGCGGCAGGTGCGGCAGGCAACTGGGAGCGTCAGGTACTGGCAAGCCTGTTGCAAGAGCAATTGAAAGAGCAGCGTTCGCGCCGGCGCTGGGGGATTTTCTTCAAATCAGCAACTTTATTGCTGTTGATTTTGGCGCTGATGGTGTTGAGCGCGGGTGGTGAACGCAATATGCAGGCCAGTGGGCCGCATACGGCCTTGGTTGATGTTGAGGGCGTGATTGAGGCCGGGGCGGTTGGCGGGGCGCAAAACGTGAATGCGGCACTGGCGCGGGCCTTTGCCGAAGAAACCGCGGTGGGGGTGATTGTGCGAGTCAACAGCCCGGGCGGCAGCCCGGTGCAGGCGGGCATGATCAACGATGAAATCAACCGCCTGCGGGCCAAGTACCCGAAAAAGCCGGTGCATGTGGTGGTCGATGAAATGTGTGCCTCGGGCGGCTATTATATTGCGGCGGCAGGCGACAAGATTTATGTCAACAAGGCCAGCATCGTCGGTTCGATTGGGGTCTTGATGGATGGTTTTGGCTTTACTGGCCTAATGGAAAAGCTCGGGATTGAGCGCCGCCTGATGACGGCCGGTGAAAACAAGGCCATTTTTGATCCGTACAGCCCGCTCAGCGGCGAGCACCAGGCATTTGGTCAGCAAATGCTCGATGAAATTCATCAGCAGTTCATTGACGTGGTACGCAAAGGGCGCGGTAAGCGGCTAAAGGAAACCCCGGAAACCTTTTCCGGCCTGTTCTGGAATGGTGCCAGAGCGATTGAGATGGGGCTGGCCGATGAATTTGGCACCGTCGACAGCGTGGCGCGCGAGGTGATCAAAGCCGAACACGTGGTCGATTACACCGAGCGCGAAAGCTGGCCGGATCAGGTATTGAAAAAATTTGGCACCGCAATCGGCACCGCTGTGATGCGGCAGGTGGTCCGTCCCGGTCTTAATGTTCATTAAAGTAATCAAATAAAATGGAACCGGAGTAAAAAAGTCCTTGCATGTCGCCCAATCTGGTCTATAGTAAAAGCGTTGGTTGATTGATTTTGATGGTTTAATTGTTTGATTGGTCAATTGATTGGTTGTTTGGTTGGTTGATTCTTTGGAGGTCGACATAAGACAAAAAGACAACATGCAACGCGAGGTAGCAACATTTTGATGAACGGCGTAGCAAGCTTTTTCGACTGCATTAACGATGCAGCTTTGTGTGGACCCTGACTCCCCACAGTCCTTTTCAGGGACAAAAAAACGGCAACAGCGATGTTGCCGTTTTCATTTTGTTCATCGATTTCACCATCGTTATCAAGCTGCTCATTTTGGTGGTTTTTCGGCCCGGCAAACCGGTGTTGATTTGCATCAATTTTTTCCTTTGCGCAATAAAATTAGGTTTGACGTCGGGCCGGATTCGGGAGTAAAACAGAGTTTGCCAGTGCCAGCAACGGGTAAAACCGACATGCGTGGCAGGCGGTGTGGCCATACGGCCAGCCCAAATAAAACCGATCAAAACCGATCAAAACCGCAAGGACAATCATCATGGATCAGGCAAATCAAAACTTGGCATTCGACATTCTTGACAGCGCGAAAAACGTAACCCTGGCTACCATCCGGCCCGATGGCTATCCACAGGCCACCATCGTCAATTTTGTGCATGACGGCTTCATCATCTACATCGGGGTTGGCATGGTTAGCCAAAAGGTGAAAAACATCCAGCACAGCAACAAGGTATCGCTGGCGGTGAATGCCGATTTTACCGACTGGGAGCATGTGCATGGCCTCTCTTTGGGCGGCACCGCAGAATTGGTGACCGATGCTGCCGAAGCGGCCAAGGTGGAAGCGGCGCTCGATGCCAAGTTTCCCGACATGCGGGAATGGGCCCATTCCGATTCGCGCCATACGGTTGTGTTCCTGAAAATCACGCCAAAAGTGATTTCGCTATTGAATTATGAAAAGGGCGTGGGCCACGCCGAGCTGGAAAACGTTTAACGGCAGCCGGGCAGGGTGGTGCGCCAGCCCAGCGCAGCGGGCGTACCATCTTGTGGGATATATTCGCAGCCGATAAAGCCACCATAGCCCTGGCGGGCCAGTTGGGCAAATAGCGTAATAAAATCAATCGTGCCGCTACCCGGTTCACCGCGTCCCGGTACGTCGGCAATCTGGATATGGCCAATCTGGCCAAGGTGGTGCAACAGGGTGGCCGCCACCGGTTCCCCCATGCGCGTCATGTGGTACACATCATATTGCAGCAACAGGTTCGGCATCGCGCATTCGGCGATCAGATCGAAGCCCAATTGGCTGCCATCGATCAAAAAGCCCGGAATGTCATGGCTGTTAATCGGTTCGAGCAACAGCGTTTTGCCTTCTGCCTGAAGCGCTTTTGCGGCAAAGCGCAAATTTTCCAAAAGCGTGCTGCGTGCCTCGGCAAAACTGACCCCGGCTGGCAACTTGCCCGCCAAGCAATTCAAGCGCGGACAAGCGAGCGTACTTGCGTAATCGAGCGCGCTGGCCACCCCGGCCCGAAATTCAGCCACCCGCGCCGGGTCACAGGCAATACCGCGTTCGCCCGCTTCCCAGTTTCCGGCCGGCAAATTGTGCAACACCAGTTGCAGGCCGTGCCGCTCCAGTTCGGCACGGATCTGCTGTTTCGGCAAGGCATACGGAAACTGGATTTCCACCGCCGAAAAACCGGCCGCGCCAGCCGCCGCAAACCGCTCGGCCAGTGGCCGGTCGGCAAACAGCATCGACAAATTAGCGGCAAATTGCAGCATGATTATGGCTTCGAGCAGGCTTCGAGCGGGCTTGGCGCTGGCTTGAGCTGGCTTGAGTCTGTCTTAGGCCAGATTGGTCAAGAGCGGCAATAACTGGCCAAACACCTTGGGCGTAGCAGCGATGATGTCACCCTTGTACAGGTAATCGGATTCGCCCCGGAAGTCGGTCACAATCCCACCCGATTCACTCACCAACAGGCTGCCTGCGGCAATATCCCACGGCTTTAAGCCCTTTAGGCAAAAGCCGTCAAACCGGCCAGCGGCCAAATTGGCCAGATCAAGCGCCGCCGAACCAAGATTGCGCACGGTTTGGGCTTTTTCATACAACAGGCGCTCCATTTGCATGTACTGGTCCAGGGTTTGCGCCGGGCGGTTGGCAAAGCCGGTTGCGATCATGGCCGCCGAGAGCCGGTCCAGCTTGGTCACGCGCAGCCGTTTGTCGTTCAAAAACGCACCGGCACCCTTGGTGGCGGTATACAAATCGTTGCGGGTCGGGTCAAAAATGACGGCCTGGGTAATCAGGCCGCGAAATTGCAGTGCAATTGAGACACAATAGTACGGATTGCCATGGATAAAGTTGGTGGTGCCATCGATTGGATCGATAATCCACACATACTCGCTCTCGTCGTTCAGATTGTTCGAGGCACCGCTCTCTTCGGCCAAAATTGCATGGTCGGGATAGGCATTGAGCAACACTTCAATAATCGCCTGTTCGGCGGCCTGATCGACCTCGGTGGCAAAATCACGGTTGCCTTTTTCGGTAATTTGCAGACGTTCGGTATCAAAAGAGGCGCGATTAATAATTGACGCGCCACGGCGTGCGGCCTTGACCGCAGTATTGAGCATGGGATGCATAGCTTTTCCGTTAAAATGGCGTGCTTGCAGCCAAAGTGGCTGCAAAAACGCTTAAAGATCGATGCGAAACCGCCGGTTTCGCCTAAATTTCCGCTATTTTAAATGATGACGCCCGAAATCAACACCCCTGTTTTCCAACAATTGCGATTTATTCTGGTCGAAACCAGTCATCCAGGCAATATTGGTGCGGCAGCACGCGCGATCAAGACCATGGGCTTTTCCGATCTGGTCTTGCTCAACCCGCGTTTTGAACACGCGCAGGACGACCCGGAAGCGATTGCCTTTGCCAGTGGCGCGCAGGATATTTTGCAAAATGCAAAGGTAGTCGGGACACTGGAGCAAGCCTTGGCCGGTTGCCACTTTGCTGCGGCGATTAGCGCCCGCCTGCGTGAATTTTCGCCGCCGGTATTCACCCCGCGCGCGCTGGCAGCGCAGTGGGCGCAGCAGGCGAAGACGATGGCAGGATTTTCAACCGGTGCGCTAATATTTGGCAACGAACGCTACGGCCTGCCGAACCAGATTGTGGAAAAGTGCAATGCCCTGATTTCGATTCCGGCCAATCCCAGCTATGGTTCGCTCAATCTGGCGCAGGCGGTGCAGGTGCTGGCCTATGAATGCCGTCTGGCCGCGATGGGTGACACGCTGGCACCGACGGTGGTTGGTTTTCAGGGCGAAGCGGCCAGCGTGGCGCAGATTGACGGCATGTTTGAACATCTGGAGCAGGCACTGGTGGCGATTGACTTTCTCAATGCCAACAACCCGAAAAAACTGATGCCACGTTTAAAACGGCTGTTCGGCCGCACCGCGCTCGAAGTCGAAGAGGTGAATATTTTGCGGGGTATCGCCAAGAAAATACTGGAAGCCAAAGCCGCAGCAACTAATCGTGGTAGCGAGGAATAATATGCGCTTTTTTCAGGATTTTTCATTTACTGCGCTAATCGCCGGGTTCGTTACCGTGCTGGTGGGCTTTACCAGTTCCGCCGTGATCGTATTTCAGGCGGCCCAGGCGCTGGGGGCCAGTGCCGCCGAAGTGGCCTCGTGGATGTGGGCACTGGGTATCGGCATGGGTTTAACTTGCATCGGCTTGTCGCTACGCTACCGCACTCCGATTGCCACCGCCTGGTCTACCCCCGGCGCGGCATTGCTGGTGGTCGGTGGTGCCGGGGTTGCCATGCCCGAGGCGATTGGGGCCTTTGTGGTGACCGGCCTATTGCTCGCCATCGCCGGATTTTCCGGCGGGTTTGAAAAAATCATGAAAAAAATCCCGACCGGTTTGGCCGCCGCCATGCTGGCCGGGCTGCTGTTCCGTTTTGGGGTCGATTTATTTCTCGCCATGAAAACCCGGTTTGTGCTGGTGTTTGCCATGTTTGTCGGCTACCTGTTGCTGCGCCGTCTGGCACCGCGCTATGCCGTGCCGGGGGCGTTGGTCATCGGTAGTCTGCTGGCCTTTGGCGATGGGGATTTACACCTGTCCGGGATTCAACTGGCGCTGGCTCAGCCGGTGTGGATTACGCCCGAATTTGGCTGGCATGCCATTGTGGGGCTGGCCCTGCCGTTGTTTGTGGTCACCATGGCCTCGCAAAACCTGCCCGGCGTTGCCACCTTGCACGCCTGTGGCTACCGGCCACCGATTTCTCCGCTGGTCGGCTGGACCGGGGCAGCCACCTTGTTTTTAGCGCCGTTCGGTGCCTATGCGATTAATCTGGCCGCGATTTCAGCCGCCATTTGCATGACGCCGGACGTGCACCAAGACCCGAACAAGCGCTATGTAGCCGCCGTTTGTGCCGGGGTGCTGTATTTGGTGGTTGGCTTGTTTGGAGCCACCGTGGCGAGCGTGTTTGCCGCCTTTCCGCAAGAACTGGTAGCAGCCATTGCCGGGCTGGCCCTGTTGGGGGCGATAGGCAGTGGCTTGAGTGCCGCGCTGCACGACGAAGCCTCGCGTGAGGCGGCCCTGATTACATTTTTGGTCAGTGCCTCTGGCCTGAAACTGCTGGGCATCAGCGCCGCGTTCTGGGGTTTGCTAGCTGGTATGCTGGCCTTGCTGGTATTGCAGTTTTCCCGTGACAACTGGCGTAAATTCTGGCACCGGGGGCAGGGGGGCAAGTAAGGAGCGGGCTGGTGCAGCGCATCCCGCGCAAAAGAGTACAGAAAATAGCGCCAGATTTTGTACCGCCTTTTTTGCATTTGCAGGGATGACCAAGGAAAATGTCAGCCGCTTATTGGCGTTGAACAATCCGGTTCATGTACATTGCCAGTGCTTTTTGCTCCAGCTTGGGTATGGCGTAGCCGAGTGCTGCCTGCGCCTGTTCCCCCACGATACCGACACTCTTAACCTTACCTGACAAGACCATGCAGAAAAAATCCAAGTCATCCAAAACCATCGCAGTATTGCCGCATAACTTGCCAGAGCGCGCCTGGCAGGATTTTTTCACGCAACTACTGGCACAGGGCTATTCTGATCAGCTTGTTGCCTATACCAGCAGCATCGCAAGCAACCCATTGGCGGTGTTGCGCTTTGCCCGGACCTTTGCCCACCTGGCACCCGAGATGGTCCCTTTGCCGGTGGGCGCAAGCGACCATGCGCCAGTGGTAACGCCGCGCGATTCCTGGGCCGGAACCGAGCAGCAGGAGCGGGCGATACGCCAGGTTGTCGCTTCGATTGACGGATTGGAACGGATGTTTGGGGAGGCTTTTTACGAGCAGTCACTGTTTCTGAATGTTATTTGCCACGGCCTGGTCAGTACCCTTGAAATTGGCTGGCAGGATGTGCGCGCCGGGCGCGTGGTGTGGGATGTCTTGCCGCTGGATCTGGATGACCCGGTAATGCTGTTTGCTGACCTGTCCCGGATGTTTGATGAGGTTGACTATTCCTGCGTAGCGCAACCTGCCGCAGTGCCCTTGCCGGCGCTGTACCGCTACCACCCGGAACGGTTCAAGGCTTACCGCAACTATGCCGATGAGGTCGGGAAAATGTTCCGGCACACAATAGACCCAGCCAGCGGCATAACAACCGAAGCCCAATACAATCAGTTGGCACGGCTGTTGATGGCCGATGTCAATCCGCGCGCCATGGCCTTTCCGCGTCGCTACAAGGATGGCCACCCTGCGCCGTCATTGGTGCTGCATGCGGAATCCACGCTGGCCATGGCTTACGGGCGCTTTGTCCAGGCCGGTCGGCAAATCATGGACTTTCCCCCGGCGCTCGTTGCCATGCTGGCCAAGACCGGGATTGACGATATCAGCATGGATCAAATCAGCATGCCGTATCGGGCCCAGTATATCTATTTCGGGCCGCAAACCGATCTGGAACTGGAGCCGGGCCATGTGGTCGATGGTGCCTATGTCGAATCGCGGGGCGAGCAGGGCGATATCCGGTTTACCGTCACCACGGTGCCGCTTGATACCAGCAAATCGCAGGATTGGTATCTGTTTCCCGAGGTGCTGTATTCACAGGATTTTGTCGGCGAGTATCGCCATATGGATTTGGCCAGTGCCATCGACACAGTATTGGCGGAAAATCTGAACCTCCTGCAACAAACCGAAGACAAAGCCGGTGGCAATATCACCGCCACTGTGAAACAGCATTTTGAGCAAGAGCAAATCGACTTCCCCGATGGCCTGACCATGGTCGATTTGAGTCCAACACTGGCCAGTGAGCGGATCGGGATCATCCGGCGGCGGCATCCCGTGTATTGCGCGGCGCTACAACTGGTGGTTAATGCCCTGTGTTACCTGACCGCCTATCCGGATGATATCACCAGCACCTGGCCCAAGAGCGCGCCGGTCGAACTGGTGCGGCTGGTATTGGAGGGTTCCGGCAAGGAAGTGCAGCGCGCCAAATCCAAACTGGCAGCCTTGGGTTATGTACCGGTGCATGTTTGTGGCACCCATGTGGCCCAAATGCGCGAGCTGGAGCAGCGCATTGGCCAGCAACATGGTGTGCACTGGCGGCGCGGCCACTGGCGCAGGCAAGCCCACGGTCCGGCGCGCGCATTGCGCAAGCTGATTTGGGTGATGCCGGTTATGGTTGGTCTGAAACCGGGCGAGGAGCCGGAAACCGGGCATCTGTATTTGGTGTCGTAAGGGTTTGGTAAGGGTTTGGTAAGGGTTTGGTAAGGGTTTGGGTTGTCCCTGCTTGCTGCTTACCGGCATATTGCCTCTGCCAATACCAATGCCGCCAACTCGTCTGGGTATTCAATTAATAAGGCATCGATAGTGGTTCGAATCAGCATGGCAGGCAGTAGTTTGGGGCGCTGACAAAAAACAGCCTATTTTGTGTTCGGCGGTTGGGTGCTGGTTGGTGCCACAAGCAGCGGTTTCGCGCCAACTTCGTGTAGATTCTGATCTATAGTGTAAGGCGGTTCCTTTTGCTTGGGTTTCGAGCAATAGTATTCACTTACTAGTTGTTGACTCACAAAGCCAACCTGCTCGGCGGGAACGTTTTCATTGTATTGTCTGACGGCATCAAAACCCTTCACCATTGCAGCCGCATCCGGTATGCCCGAGAGGGCACAATGCACCCTAGCTTTAGTGATGTTTTGTTCAAGGGATAGTTTTTCGTCATAAAGGGGGGCAAGCACGCCATTTATGAGCAAATTTATTTCCTCAATTGAGAAGTTCGGCTCGTCGTCGCGGATTATATCTGCCATTAGCAAGGCACCCAAATCATCAGGGTATTCGATTAACTCAAGGTTTTCCAAGCAGATTAGCATACGGCGCCTTGCAATTGTTTAGCCAACTCCTTGTCCAGGCGCGTAAATTGATCGTAAGTGTAATGGGGTTTATCACTTAATATCCACGCGGCACTGTCAACCAAGTCGGTGGCAGTTAAATGTTGTAGTTTTGAAATGAGTTCTTTTTTTATGCGAACTGCGTGGGTGTGATAGAGTCGCATTTTTGCGCGTCTGCCGACCTGGCTGCACGCATCAAGGTCGGCGGCAAGTAGATAGAAACCCAGTATGGATACCGTTGCCAAATCCGGCTTAATCATTTGCACGACACGCCGCCCGACAGCGTTGGCCAAGCGCATGCCGTGTACGCTTCCCGCCTTGGCAGCATCCTTATTGATTGTTTCAACGGTGAATTTTAAGCCAACCACATAGCCATCAATACCAATGACCCGGTTGTAGCTAAGAACAAGCCGGTAAGTATTGCCGCTGATACCAAGTACCTTGCTCTTGGTGTGTGTTTGCTTCAGTAGCGAATGAGCTATCATTATTGATAGTCCGGCAATGGTAATGGTGTTGTGTCATTATTGAAAAAACGGCACCAGTCCTGCACCGACATGTCCAGCGTATATCGCATAGTTGCTATTCCTTGCAAGGCGCTTGGCGGTGGTGTAGTTTTTTTGGGCGGCTCGCTGGTCGCGTTTCAGGCATATTTTGTTCAATGGTGTGGGGCACGGTTTTATGGGTGGGCCGGTCGAGGTAATAAAGATCAATTAATTCCTGGTTTGAATAACCAACTTGCTCTGCAGGAATTTTTTCATTGTAGTCTTTAATTTGCATGAATCCTTTCTCCATCGCGCCGCCATCAGGTGTGCCCCATGTTGCACAATAAGCCTTTGCATGCACGATGTTTTCTTCGATGGTAAGGGCGTTATCGTAAAGCATGCCGAGTATACCATTTACAAAAAGATTAACCTCATCAGGCGAAAAAGGTGGTACATCTGGTTTGTTAACGTCGGCCATTACCAGTGCCCCCAACTCATCTGGATATTCAATCAAGTCATTTGTAATAATTCGAATTTGCATAGATGAAATGGTTTGTGATGCGACTTATTCGTTGTTTGGTGGTTGGGTACTGGTTGGTCCGGCAAGAATAGGTGTTTTACCGATCTCTTGCAAATCTTGGTCGATGGTGTATGGTTTGATTTTTGGCTTGGGATCGAGATAATAATACTCTATTAAATCTTGACTGGAGTAGCCAATTTCCTCGGTAGGTACTTTTTCATTGTACTCTTTAATTTGTGCAAGCGCCTTTTCCATTGCTACATCATCAGGCGTGCCGCACAAGGTACAGTGTGCCCGAGCACGTTTTATATTCTCCTCAAGTGAAAAATTTTCTTTATAAATCAGACCAAGCACGCCGTTCACTACCAAATTCACCTCGTCAAGTGGAATGGGCGGTGCGTCTGGTGTGGTTGACTCTGCCAAAACTAATGCACCCAATTCATCTGGATATTCTATTAATTCTTCAGTTATTATTCGAATTAGCATAAAGTTACCCTCATTTGCTTAGCCAGCTCTTTTTCTAGTAGTGCAAATTGATCATAGGAATGATAAGGTTTTTCGCTCAATACCCAAGCTACCCCACCGTCGACCGCAAATTCAGTTCGAAATTGAAGCTGCTCAAGCAGTTCATCATGCATTGTGCCAGCTTTTGCACGATAAAGCAGGATCTTCCTGAGCGCGCCATTAGTGCGCCGTTCTGCAAGCTCATCAGTAAGAAGATAAAAACCTAATATGGATATTGCCGCTAAATCTGGCTTAATCATTTGGACGGCGCGATAAGCAACCGCGTTGGCTAAGCGGATTGCATTTGCCTTGGCTGGTTTGGCGGAGTCCATGCTGCCTGATTCGTCGGCGAATTTCAACCCAACAACATACCCATCAATCCCAATTACACGGTTGTAAGTAAGAATGATTTGATATGTATTCCCATCAACAACCAATGGTTCACTTTTCGTGCGAACCTGATTCAATAAAGGATGCCCTGCCATTACCACTGTTCCCAAGGTTAAAGTGCTACCGACTGCTCGAAAATGCGGCACCGCTACCAGCGCATCGGCTTCTGACCGCCGGACCCAACGTGCTGCGGCATATTACCACCACAAACGAAGTGCCACAAGTATTCTCTTTTGTTTAAGTATTCTGCCTGTCGGGTCATAACAACCGTCCCCCGCCATCACTGGGGCGGGGCTGTTGCACCCAGCACTTGACCCGCTTGTCTATACAACTTATACTGCCAACTGGAGTACAATACTCCCAGCCCAATTGAACCGGATGGCCGACCCCGCCATCCCCAACCCGACCCGCATTCAAGGAGCCACCTCATGAGCAGCCATGCCCTCGACCAAGATCCCCGTTTCGATGCTTCCCGCGTGATCCGCGCGCCGCGCGGCAGCGAGCTGGCCTGTAAAAGCTGGCTGACCGAAGCCGCGTACCGCATGATTCAAAACAATCTCGATCCGGAAGTGGCAGAAAACCCACAGCATTTGGTGGTGTATGGCGGCATTGGCCGGGCGGCACGCAACTGGGCCTGTTTCGACAAAATTCTGGAAGTGCTCAAGGATTTGGGCGATGACCAAACCCTGTTGATTCAATCGGGCAAGCCGGTCGGGGTGTTTCAAACCCATACCGATGCGCCACGGGTGTTGCTGGCCAACTCGAATCTGGTGCCGAAATGGGCCAATTGGGAACATTTTAATGAGCTCGACCGCAAGGGCTTGTTTATGTATGGCCAAATGACCGCTGGTAGCTGGATCTATATCGGTACTCAGGGCATTGTGCAGGGCACCTATGAAACCTTTGCCGAAGCGGGCGTGCAACACTTTGGCGACGACTGGGGCGGGCGCTGGATTTTGACCGCCGGGCTGGGCGGCATGGGCGGCGCGCAACCGCTGGCCGCGACCATGGCCGGGGCGGTGTCGTTAAATATTGAATGTCAGCAATCCTCAATCGATTTCCGGCTGCGCACGCGCTACCTCGACAAGCAAGCCAAAGACCTCGATGAGGCGCTGGCGCTGGTCAAACAGCATTGCGCCAACCGCGATGCAATTTCGATTGGCTTGCTCGGCAATGCTGCCGAGATTTTGCCGGAACTGGTACGGCGCGCCAAGGCAGGCACGCTGTCGCATACCTTGCCCGATCTGGTCACCGACCAAACCTCGGCCCATGATTTAATTAATGGCTATTTGCCAATCGGCTGGAGCGTGGCCGAATGGAAAGCGGCCCAGCATGATGTCACCCAGCATCTGCGGCTCAAGGAAGCGGCTGCCGCGTCGTGCGCGGTACACGTGCAAGCCATGCTCGATTTGCAAACCATGGGCGTAAAAGCGGTTGACTATGGCAACAACATCCGTCAGGTAGCCAAGGATAACGGTGTCGCCAATGCATTTGATTTCCCCGGTTTTGTGCCTGCCTATGTGCGCCCGCTGTTTTGCGAAGGGCGTGGCCCGTTCCGCTGGGTGGCGCTGTCGGGCGACCCGGAAGATATTTACAAGACCGATGCCAAGATCAAGCAATTGTTCCCGCATAATAAAAAAGTCCATCACTGGCTCGATATGGCGCGCGAACGCATCGCATTTCAGGGCTTGCCGGCCCGGATTTGCTGGCTCGGCCTCGGTGAGCGGCACTTGGCCGGGCTGGCGTTCAATGAAATGGTGAAAAACGGTGAACTCAAGGCACCGGTTGTGATCGGGCGCGACCAACTCGATACCGGTTCGGTAGCCAGCCCGAACCGGGAAACCGAAAGCATGAAAGATGGCACCGATGCCGTCTCTGACTGGCCCTTGTTAAATGCCTTGCTCAATACCGCAGGCGGTGCGACTTGGGTCTCGCTGCACCATGGCGGCGGGGTTGGCATGGGCTATTCGCAGCATTCGGGCGTGGTGATTGTGGCCGATGGCACCGATGCGGCGGCCAAGCGGCTGGCGCGGGTATTGGTGAACGACAGTGGCAGCGGCGTGATGCGTCATGCCGATGCAGGGTATGATACGGCGGTGGCCTGTGCCAAGCGGAATGGCCTGCAATTACCGATGATTGACTAATTAGATAGATGAAAGAGATCACAACATGACCCTGACTTTGCAACCGGGCCAACTCGGGTTGGCTGATTTACGCAAGATTTGGCTGGAAAACGTCCATGTCACGCTCTCCAGCAGTGCCTATCCGGTAATAAAAGCCTCGGCTGAAACGATTGAGCAAATTGTGGCCAAGGGCGATGCGGCGTATGGCATAAACACCGGTTTTGGCTTGCTGGCCAAGACCCGGATTCCAGACGACAAGCTGGAACAATTGCAGCGCAACCTGATTTTGTCGCATTCGGTTGGCACTGGTGATCCACTCTCGCCCGAGGTGGTGCGCTTGATTATGGTGATGAAGGTGGCCAGTCTGGCACGCGGCTATTCCGGGGTGCGGCCGATTATCGTCGATACCCTGATTGCGATGCTCAACGCCGGAATCGTCCCGTCGATTCCGGCCAAGGGTTCGGTCGGTGCCTCGGGTGATTTGGCCCCGCTGTCACACATGACGCTGGCCATGCTCGGGGTGGGCGAGGTGTTTGTCAAAGGCCAGTCGATACCGGCCCACGATGCCTTGCAGCAAGCCGGAATTGCCCCGGTCACGCTGGCGGCCAAGGAAGGGCTGGCGCTGATCAATGGCACCCAGGTATCAACCGCGCTGGCGCTGCATGGCCTGTTCATGGCCGAACGGCTGCTCGAAGCCGGGATCATGACCGGGGCCTTGTGCGTCGATGCGGCCAAGGGCAGTGATGCACCGTTTGATGAGCGCATTCACATGGTGCGCGGTCAGCCGGGCCAGATTGCGGTGGCGAAAATTTATCGGCAATTGCTCGATCATTCGGCGATTCGCCAGTCGCATCTGGAAGGCGATGAGCGGGTACAAGACCCGTACAGCCTGCGCTGCCAGCCACAGGTGATGGGCGCTTGCCTGGACATCATCGGCAATGCGGCCCGCACCTTGTTGATTGAAGCCAATGCCGTCACCGACAACCCGCTGGTGTTTGATGGCCGGGTAATGTCAGGTGGTAATTTCCACGCCGAACCGGTGGCATTTGCCGCCGATACGCTGGCGCTGGCGATTGCTGAAATCGGCGCACTGTCCGAGCGCCGGATTGCCTTGCTGATCGACGCCACCCTGTCCGGCCTGCCACCGTTTTTGGTCAAGGAGCCGGGCATCAATTCCGGTTTCATGATTGCGCATGTGACGGCAGCGGCACTGGCCTCGGAAAATAAATCGCTGGCTCACCCGGGCAGTGTTGATTCACTGCCGACCTCGGCCAATCAGGAAGACCATGTCAGCATGGCCACCTTTGCCGCACGGCGCTTGAACGAGATGGCACACAACACCGCCGCCATTGTCGGGATTGAATTATTGGCCGCCGCGCAGGGCATCGATTTTCACCGGCCGTTGAAAACCTCAACTTATCTGGAGCACGTCCATCGCCAATTACGTGATAAAGTCGCGTTTTATGACGCCGACCGTTTCTTCGCTCCGGATATCGAAGCGGCCAAACAAATGGTGTTGCACGGCGAATTAAGCGCCAACTGCCAACCGCTGTTCATGCCGATTTATGCATAAAATTGCGGTATTGCCGAACCCGACCACAGGAGAGTGACGCATGCATGCCTTTGATTTTCATTCCGGAACCGTGCCGCTATTGGTCTCGATGCCGCATGTCGGCACCGATATCCCGACCAATGTGGCAACGCACTTTACCGCCGATGCGCTGCAAAAGAGTGATACCGATTGGCATTTGCCACACTTGTATGACTTTTTGGCCGGGCTTGGCGCATCGGTGATTTCCGCGCGCTGGTCGCGCTATGTGATCGATTTAAACCGCCCGGAGAATGATATCAATCTGTATCCGGGGCAGGATACGACCGGCCTGTGCCCGGTCGATACCTTTGGCAAGGCCGCGCTGTACATGCCGGGCCAGTTGCCCGATGCCACTGAAATTGGGCACCGGCTGCGCAAATACTGGCAGCCCTATCACAACCAATTGCAGGCCGAATTGCAGCGCCTGTTGGCCCTGCACGGCAAGGTGGTGTTGTGGGATGCGCATTCGATTGCCTCGCACGTGCCGCGTTTTTTCAGTGGCAAGTTGCCCGATCTGAATTTGGGCAGTGCCGATGGCACCAGTTGCGATCCGGCCCTGATGGCGGCGGTGGCGGGCCGGGTTGGGCAACAGTCGGCTTACACGCTGGCCGTCAATGGCCGCTTCAAGGGCGGCTACATCACGCGCCACTATGGCGCGCCGGAGCAGGGGATTCACGCGCTGCAACTGGAGATGTGCCAGTCAACCTATATGGATGAAACGGCCCCGTTTGGCTATCGCGCTGATTTGGCCGATGCCGTCAAACCGCTGTTGCAAGACATGGTGCAGGCGGCGCTCGATTGGGTGAAAACATGATCCACCAGCTCTTTGCCAGCCATGCCTGGCTGCCCGAGGGCTGGGCCAATGATGTGTTGCTCGAATGGGATGCCGAGGGCAGCTTGCACAGTGTGGTGCAAAACGCGGTGCCACCGGCCGCTGTTGAACAGCAGCACATGGTACTGCCGGGCATGATCAATTTGCACTCGCATGCATTCCAGCGTGCCATGGGCGGCCTGACCGAGCGGGCCGGGGATGGGCCGGACAGTTTTTGGACCTGGCGCGATTTGATGTACCGTTTTGCGCGCCATATTACGCCCGACCACATGGCGGCGATTGCCGCGCAACTGTATGCCGAATGCCTGCGCCACGGGTATACCTCGGTCTGCGAATTTCATTACATCCACCGCCAGCCCGATGGTGCCTGGTATCCGCGCATGGCCAACTGTGCCGAGCATATTTTGCAGGGTGCACGCCAGAGCGGGATCGGAATTACCATGTTGCCGGTTCTGTACAGTTGGGCCAATTTTGGCGAACAGCCGTTGCGCGCCGAACAAAACCGCTTTCAGAGCAGCGTCGATGATATATTGCGGCTGGTCGATCAACTGGGCGTGCATCGCAGCGCCCAGGTCGAAGTCGGGGCTGCACCGCATTCGCTGCGCGCCGCGTCGATTGGCCAAATCCGTGAACTGCTGGCCGGGATGCCCGCCGAGCGGCCCATCCACATCCACATTGCCGAACAAATCCGCGAAGTCAATGACTGCATCACGTTCAGCGGCGAACGGCCATTGGCGCTGCTGGCCGGGCAACTCGGCCTGTCACCGCGCTGGACGCTGGTTCACGCCACCCATTTGAGTGAAGAAGAACTCAAATATTTGGCTGGCAGTGGCGCGGTGGCCGGGCTGTGTCCGACGACTGAGGCCAATCTGGGCGATGGCCTGTTCACCCTGCCCGAATACATGGCGCAGCATGGGCGCTTTGGCATCGGCAGCGACAGCCACGTTTCCACCAGCCCGGTTGAAGAATTGCGCTGGCTGGAATATGGCCAGCGCCTGTCGTACCAGAGGCGGAATATTTCTCTGGTGCCGGGACAAAAACGGGTGGCCGACGGGCTGTGGCAACAGGCCCTGATCGGTGGCGCGCAAGCCTCCGGGCGGCGGGTCGGTAGCTTGGAGCCGGGCAAGCGTGCCGATTTGCTGGTGTTGGATGCCGATCACCCGAATCTGTTTGACAGTGAACCGGATGACCGGCTGGCGCGCTGGCTGTTTTCCGGCAACGACAATTTGGTGCGTGATGTAATGGTCGGCGGTCAGTGGAAAGTGCGGTTTGGGCGGCACGTGGAACAGCCGCAGATTAGCGCCAACTATCGCGCCACGCTGGCCCAATTGGGCAAACTGCGGCAGCACGCCGCGTGAGGATACCATGGCAGAATTGATCAAATTTGCGGACTTGCCGCCTCGCCCCTGGAAAAATGGTGGTGGCAGCACTACCGAAATCGTTTGTTCGCCGCCAGAGGCCGATCTGAACCAGTTCGACTGGCGCATCAGCGTCGCCACCATTGCCCAGGATGGCCCGTTTTCACTGTTTGAAGGGGTTGACCGGACGATTTCACTGCTGTCCGGCAACGAGGTAGAGCTGTCGCTGAAGAACGGGCAACAGGTTACTCTGTCGCAGAACGAATCGAGTTTTTCCTTTGAAGGCGAAATGGCCATTTACGCCCGGCTGCAAGGCGGCGGCAGCATCGATTTTAACGTCATGACCCGACGCAGCAGTTGCTGCCACCAGTTTGAGCGGCTGCGATTTTCCGGGCAGCGCAACGGCCTGCGCCAGGGCACTGCCACGCTACTGTTTTTGGCACGCGGCGCGCAGGCACAAATCCAGTGCGGCGCGTACCTGATCAGCCTTCAAACCTACGATAGTTTGCTGCTCGATAGTACCGATTGCAAGGAATGGCTGGCACTGGCCGAGCAGGAAGTCGAACTGTTTGTGGTCGAGATCCTGGGTTGTATATCCTAGCCATACCCGTTGCACTTGCCGTACATGCAGCGCATGACCCAACCCGACACTGATTTTTGACCACTGATTGCTTGATTACTGCTTGCCTATTTAGCCCCATTTAGCCCCATTTAGCCTATGAAACCCATCTCGTCCGATACCGAACTCGATACCGAAGTCGATACCCTGCTGCTGGCAGCCAATCTGGCCACCATGCAGGGCGGCACAGCCGATGGCTATGGTGAAATCCGCGCTGCTGCACTGGCGGTCAAGGATGGCCAGATCGTCTGGCTCGGGCCACAGGCCGAACTGCCACATGGCCTCTACGCCCGGCACACCCATCATTTGAATGGGGCCTGGCTGACTCCGGGCCTGATCGATTGCCACAGCCACATCGTGTATGGCGGCAACCGCAGCAATGAATTCGAGGCGCGGTTAAATGGCATCAGCTATGAACAAATCGCGCAAAGCGGTGGCGGCATCGTCTCGACCGTGCGTGCCACCCGCGCCGCCAGCCATGCCCAGTTACTGGAACAAAGCCTGCCACGGGTGCGCGCGCTGCTGGCCGAGGGCGTGACCACGCTCGAAATCAAGTCTGGCTATGGCCTGTCCTTGGAGGACGAAGCCAAAATGCTGGAAGTGGCGCGCGAACTCGGGCGAACCCTGCCGCTGACCGTCAAAACCACTTTTTTGGGCGCGCATGCGGTGCCGCCTGAATACGCCGGGCAAGCCGACGCGTATATCGATGAAGTGTGTCGCATGCTACCGCAGTTGCAACAACGCGGGCTGGTCGATGCGGTCGATGCGTTTTGCGAGCGGATCGGGTTTAGTCCGGCCCAGACCGAACGGGTATTTCAGGCGGCGGCGCGGCACGGCTTGCCGGTCAAACTGCATGCCGAACAATTGTCGGATTTGGGCGGCAGTGGTTTGGTGGCGCGCTATCATGGCCTGTCGGCCGATCACCTCGAATATTTGTCCGAGGCCGATATTGCCGCCATGGCCGAACACGGCACGGTAGCGGTGCTATTGCCCGGCGCTTTTTATTTTCTGCGTGAAACCAAATTGCCACCGATTGCCGAACTGCGCCGGGCCGGCGTGCCGCTGGCCGTGGCCACCGACAGCAACCCGGGCACCTCGCCCTTGTGTTCGATCCTGACTGCGATGAACATGGCTTGCACCCTGTTTCGCCTGACCCCGCAAGAAGCATTGGCCGGTGTCACCTGCCATGCGGCGCGGGCACTGGGCATGGAGAATCAGGTCGGCACGCTGGCAGTGGGCATGCGCGCCGATCTGGCGTGCTGGGACATTGCCCGCCCGGCGGATTTGGCGTATGCAATTGGCCTAAACCCGTGCCGGGCCGTGATGCATGGCGGCAACTGGCGCAGCCGGGAGGCCTAAGGTGCAGTCCGGGATGAAGCCCAGTATGCAGCTCAGTATGCGGCCTAAACTATTGCTGGCGCGCCCGGTGTTTGACGAAGTAATGGCGCAACTGGCGCAGCACTTTGAACTGCTGCATAACCCCACCGATCAGGTCTTGAGCCAAGCTGAATTAATTAGCGCCCTACAAGGCTGTCAAGCCCTGTTTGCCACCCCGAGCGAAACCATCACAAAAGCGGTGATCGAGGCCTGCCCCGAGCTAAAAACCATCGGCTTGATGGCGGTCGGCTACAACAATGTCGATCTGGCAGCGGCCAGCGCACAAGGCGTGATGCTCACCAATACCCCGGACATTCTGACCGAAACCACCGCCGATTTTGCCTGGGCGCTGCTATTGGCCACCGCACGCCGCGTCACCGAAGCCGAACACTGGCTCCGTGCCGGATTGTGGCAAAACTGGCGCTACGACACCCTGCTCGGGCAAGACGTACATGGCAGCACGCTCGGCATTTTGGGCATGGGCCGCATCGGCTGCGCCATCGCGCGGCGCGCCCGTGGTTTTACCATGCCGGTGCTGTACCACAACCGCACGCAACTGGTGCCCAGTCAAGCCGAAGGCGCAAGCTGGGTGGACAAAACCACCTTGCTTGAACAATCCGACCACCTGATTTTGATTTTGCCGTATTCCAGCCAAACCCATCACATCATCGGAGCAAAAGAATTGGCCCGGATGAAACCAACGGCCACCCTGATCAATCTGGCACGCGGCGGCATCGTTGATGATGCGGCGCTGGTTGCAGCCTTGCAACAAAAACGTCTGGCCGGGGCCGGACTCGACGTATTTGAAAACGAACCAGCGTTGCATAAAGGTTTATTGGCCTTGCAAAACGTGGTGCTCACCCCGCATATTGCCAGCGCATCGGGTGCCACCCGGCGTAAAATGGCGCAACGGGCGGCGCATAACCTGATCGCCTCCCTGTCAGGCATCCCGCCCGATCTGGTCAATCCGGCCGCTTTATCTCAAAAGGAACCCACAACATGGCGCACATCCGCGTAACCCAGCATCACAAACTGCCACTGGCACAAGCCAAGCAGGCGGCACAGAAAGTGACCGACGATTTGAGCGCCAAACTTGACATGAAAAGCCACTGGAAGGACAACGTGCTGCATTTTACCCGTAGCGGCGTGACCGGTTCTCTGGCGGTCGATGAAAGCAAGGCGATTCTCGACATCAAGCTTGGGTTGATGCTGAGCATGCTAAGCGGCAAGGTCGAAGCTGAAGCCAAATTCATGATGAAGGATGTGTTTGCCAAGGAGGCGTAGTGAGGGCAAGTGCTGCGGATGGGCGCTTGATGCCCGGCAGAACGGCGCGTTTGCACATGCGGTAGGATACTGGCCCTGCCACCGGTTGCTGATCAACCAACTGCTGGCGCAAGAACAGTATTCTGCAGGTTTCAGTTTCACTGTCCTGTCCGCTACCACTGCATTGAACTGACAAATCGCCTGTAATTGACGACGGTGCTTGGTTAGTTTTTAGTGTTGGTAATCTATAATTTACACCCGAGGTACGATGCGAATCTCAGCGCGCGGCTTAAGGGCACCGGCTTCCAAAGACTCCCCGCTGTCGGTGCCAAGCTTCCCCAATTCTAAAAACTGTGATAAAAAGTCAGTGGCCAACTGCTGTCGTTTCTCCGACTTGTAGTCAATTTTATTAATTAATGGTTTCCAGCTCCCGCTAGTTGAGGATTGTGCGAACAGGGTGGTCGCAGGCTGCACGATGCCAAGAAACGTTCTTAATCGAACCAGCTTATGGTTGTCCCAACCTGCGCCGTGCTCACGCCCATTTGGATGAAACCGATGTATAAGTCGATCAGCCGCCATTTCGCCTGCTTTGGCGAGCGTTTCAATGGTGCTCGCTGGCATGTTTAAATTAAGCCCTCCTTCATCGGGTCTTTGGCTGATTTGAACGAGCCGATCACGAAAGCCAGGGTAGGGGAACAATATCTCGTCACGCCAATTCTGCATTGTGCCGATAATCCCGGAGACGAATCCGATTAATCCGCCAAGCGGTTGTGCATCATTGGGGGCAGGCCAGTATTGAATTCGCCCGCTTTTGTTGTCCTCTGGGAGGTAAATACGACCACCCTTGTTGCAAGCGCATTTCGACTCCGTTATAGGGAAATCGGGATGAGGTGCCTTCAGATTTACGGCAAAGGTTGGGTGATCCGGCAACAATGCGTCGAACATATGCAAAGGCATATTGCTGCCAATTCCGCCGTCACTGAACCAAATACGTGTTGCGACGACAGGTTTTTTGGCAGCATATTTCGGCTTCTCTTTCTTCTGCCTAATTTTTTGGTTCGCTGTTAGGCTCATATCAACCGCATAAAGCGGGATCGCCGACAAAAGAATTGGGAAGCTAAGACTCATTCGCAATGCGATGACAATTGGCAAGTCCTGCGGCGGTGGAAGAGGGCGTAGCTCGTGTTGACTCTGATTGATCACATTCGATATTTTTGCTTTTTTGGTCGCCTGATGATAGCTATCAAGATAGTCCAAGATGATTTTGGGAAATAAGCGTTCCCATTCTTTTGTGTCATAGTAGAACTTTGGGGCATGGTCACGAAAAGGAATTCCATAGACCATTTGCTGACTGATTGCGGTGGTCATCACCTCCAGATTGATGTTTCGTTTTTCCTTCGGGTCGCGCGTGCCCCACAAATCGCCAAACGTCAGCAGCTTCTCCTTGGAATTGGGCTTTCCTGCGAGTTTCTGCAGGTACTCAACCAACCAATCCGTTAGCGCCTCTGGACCACCGTCGGGCGTGCAGCCAGTGCAAAGGCCATAATCGTTGCTGTGTAGCCCGATTATCAACTTCCGCAAAAATAAGAAGAAAATCAGTGCAATCCAGGGTATGGGCAGGAGCACTGCCAAGGTGAGCACGGATAAATTTGATGGGGCCAAATGCCAGGAAAATGTCCCGTCCATAATCGTGGCAAGCATGGTGTGTGCCACGCCCACGAAAGCGATGGCAACAAGCAGGCAATATTTGGGCCATTTGACGGCGCAGCAAAGTGCCACGATAAGGCTTATCACTGTCGAAATTTCAATAATAAGCGCCTTGGCGTAAATATAACACACTGCCAGATTTGCCGATGGTTGATTGATCAATGGATACAATATCAAGCCACCAAGCAAGATCCCCATCATCACCAACAATGCGTGCATCTTCATCAATTCAATAAGCATCGACGAAATTGCCTCCGGTGCCTTTGCATTGAGTCCACTAGTGAATACGTGAAAGTGGTTTCGTAATGTGGGCGTTGGCTGAAAGAGCGTAAACAACTTTGAAGCCCCGTTTTCGTCGACTTCACTCAGTATCTTCGGAAGATTTGCCAGCTCATCGAAAGCATCTAATTTGTTATGTGTTCTGCCATATTCGGCGGCGGCGCAAGCACCGGCAGCAATTGCCCCAACCGAGGTACCCCCAATGTTCTTAAACTGGTACTTTGAAGCAAGGCGCGCAATAAGCTGCGGATAGATGATTCCGCTGGTGATACCCCCCTTCATCACCAAGTCGCAGTTCGGTCGCTCCATATCCCCCCCTGACCTTGCCAAGGCAAACGTGCCCAAGTGTAAATAACGGAACCGCTTATAAATTGCATATGCGGTTTACAACGGCTCGCCCCCTATTGGTACGGGAAGGTTTGCCTTTGCTACTTCATCATTACGAAATGAATTGTTGTTATATAAAGGTGATTGATAATTTGTTTCTGTTGCGCAGAAGATGGTAGTAAGTTGACTAGATGGTTTTGGTTATCGCTGTACAGTAAAAAATTGCCAAAATTATCTTTCTTAATGTTGGGTAATTTTCTTAACTAATTTGAACCCCTTGCAATGCGTTCGGCACCCGGGTTGTTGCAAATGAGAACGTCCTGAAAGTCACTAAATTTTAGCATGCTTGTTTCAAATGTAAAGGGCTTATTGGTTTTCAATCGATTAAATAACACTCGCTGGCAACTTGTTTGGCGCTTGGGTGATACCCGAGGCTGAGCAAAAACCCCAATTACTGCTGGTACGCACTAGCCAGTTTGGTAGGTTCCGGGCCGTGTTTTATCGGGATCATGCTGCGGCTCCCTTTTTTAGCTTACGTTCGGCGGCAGTCGGCTTGGAGACTGGTACAGACCGTTCCACCACTGCCCATTGTGGCAAAATTTCTTCTTTGCGCAAACGTGCCTGCAATTGTTCCAATTCGGCTTGTTCGTCGTCATTACGCATGGCAAAGCCACTCAAAAAGCCATACCGGTTCAAGGCTTGGCCCAAGCCATCCGGGTACATGTCCTCAATCCCAAAGTACTGGCTGTAGAGCTGGCCACTGGTGAGCAGCTTTGGCATTTCATTGCCGCGCCGGGCACTGATGGTGCCTTTTTCCCGTTCCAGAAATCAGGGATTTGATTGAAAGAAGTCGCTCATCGCTTGATCACATTCGGCACCCCTGACGGAGGGGCAAGACGTTTATACCCGGGGGGGGCCTGCCCAAGTGGACAATTTTAGTCGGTATGTCGATATTTGTAGATTACTATTGATAATTGTCAAAAATATCTGTATTGCGGCAGGCGGCGGTGCCGCGTATGCGGCTGCACGCTGGGCCGGGGTGACGGTATTTTTCGGCATCACTGGTGGGGTGATGCTGGGTTTTGAAGGCATTGGCAGGTTGGGCGACCGCTCGCGGCAACCCGGATGCTAGTAAGCCAACTGCGATTTCTGATAAAGTAGCCGCAAAAGAGATCAAAACAGGCAAACAATTTCCAAATGGGAATATGGCTACCGCCCACGCAGAGGTTGGCGCGATGCAGCAAGCGATTGAGGCCGGGGTGACCAAGGATGCAGCTATGACCATTGAAGTGTCCGGGAAGGTGCTTTGCGATTTTTGCCGGAGTGATGTTGTTTCCATGGCAAAAGAAGCGGGACTAAAATCGCTCAAAATTCTTGAGGAAGTTTCAGGGAAGACACTTTATTGGGAACCTGGAATGAAAAAATTGGGAACGGTGGAATGATGAGAGAATTTGTGTTGGAATTGGGACTCGGTATCGGGGCAGCGTGCCAATGGCGGGAGCTGTTAGCGCCGTCATGGGAGGGTATTGAGCGGGAACTATATGCGATTCGGGATATTTCGGGAACAATTACGTTGAAAAACCGTAATCCACCAGACGAAGGCCCGCAAAGTTTGCAGTTGCAGTGCGAGTCTGGGCGTTATTTGTTGACCATGGCCGTAGTGGAAAACGACGAATACGATGTGAAGAGTTTTGCGAATTTGGCAGCGAACGTTGAAAAAGTGGAAGTATTGGGCGAGTTGTGGGATTCAAAAATGATCTGCTTTGATTTTTTAACCGTAGTATACGCGTTTAAAGAGTTTTTTGAGACTGAAAATTTATCTACTATAGCCCTCACTTAAACGAAACCAACATGCTGCCACCTAACCTTCACCCCTCTACGCCAGTGACTACCCCGGCGCGGCTGGAATTGCCGTCACTGGCAGAATATTTGAAAAACGACAAGCGTTTTTTCCCAGCCTATGCACGGGCCTTGGTCGCGATTGCCACCGCCCACAAACCAGCCACGCTGGCCGATTTTTCGGCGCTGATGGAAGTGGCGCGCAATGCGCAGTATCCGGCCCTGATGGGCATGTTGTTGCTGCATGCGCTTGAATCCGGGGTTACGCTGGATACGGCACTGCTTGACTTGGGCAAGGCCGGGGCGGATGGGCGTGAAGCCGAAGCAGGGTTCTCTATGGCTTGGCCGCTGCTGCAATTGCAGGGCACGGCAGCACGGGCGTTGGCTAGGCGGCTGGCTGCGGCACTGGGGCAGCCATTGTCGCCCGAGCGGCTGGCCAGCTTGCCGGAAGACGACGACACCAGCGTGATCAGCCAGTTTGCCAGCCGCGCCCGGCAATGGGTCAAGGGGCGCGATGTGGGTGATGCCTTGCTGGAATTTGGCAAGAGCATTGGCGATGTGGAATTAATGCGGCAAGCGCGCGCCCATCGGCAGGGCAATCTGGAGTACGACGTGATCCGGCAACAGTTTGCGCTGGTACGCGACAAGATGGCACAGGAGATTGCCGGTTACCGTGCCATCACACCGCAACCAATCCCGACGCTGGCGTTGCTGGTGGGAGGTGTGCAGCAGTTGCGCCAGCAAACCGAACAGCGCCTGGCCATGGTTAGTTCCCGGATTGAGTATGAACGCATCGCTTTTGCCGAAGACATTGACGATTTGGTGCATGATGCCGGTAACGCGATTGAAAACGCGCTGGCCGAGCGCTTGCGTACCGATCAATGGAAAGAAAAGGAAGTATGGGCCAGCATTGCCAAGACCACATTTGGCAAGGAAGCCGAGCGCCGGATTGGGCGGGCGATTGCCCGGCGCGAACAGGTGCTGCGCCTGTTCAAGGAAGAATTAAAATTGTTCCAATCCGATATGCGGGTGGTGCGGGCCAGTATTTTATCGCAGCAACACCATACAGCACTGGCGCAACTGATGCCGCCGCTGCGGCTCGGTACGCGCGTGGCCAATGCGATTGATTCGGCGGCCACGGTCACGCTCGGGGCCGGTTCGCTGGCAGTGGCCGGTACTGGGGCGGCGGTGTACGTGCTCGGTTCTGCGGCAGTGCTGCCGCTGGTGGCCCCGGTGGCCCCGTTTTTGGCTGGCGCACTGGCCGCTGCCGGGTTATTTAAATGGTTTTCCGATAGCGATCAACGAAAAATTAATGAAATTGAATCGAAACGCCGTGCGATTGAGGCGGTGGTGCGGCAGCGGCTGGAAGAAGCGGCGGCCTCATTTAATAGCCAGTTGACGCAACTGGAACAGGAATACCGCGCCAGCGCCTTGGCACTGTTGCAGCCGCTGTTGCACGATGCCGAAGCGGCACCCCAATTGCCCGAACGGCATGGGCAGGTGGCGCAACGGATCATTGCTCAATTGGAAGCGACCATGCAGCGGCTGGAGCGTGATTTGCCGCCGTAACTGTCACGGCGCTACATGGGCAGGGGGCGGCGCTGGGGCAATTCGCTGGTTTGTTTTAGTGCGGCAAACTATTAGCGAACAGTCCGAGTTGTTTGGCATATTCACGCACAGGGAGGGCTTTGCCACGGCTTGGCTCCAGTTTGGCAACCACTGGTTCGCCAGTCAAAAAGGCCAGTAAATCAGACTTGTGCATGACATTCATGGAGCGCACCAACTCGCGTTGTGCGCGCCAAGTACCGGCCAGGCAACAAAATTGGGCAATCGTGGCACCGTTTTGCCGCAAGGGGCGGGTGACGATCAGCGTGTCATTTCTGAGGGCACTGACCACGCCTGGCGAATGGGTGTTGATAATCACTTGGCGCAAAGGGTTGCTGGTGGCATCGACCGCTTCGTTTGGATTGACGGCAATCGATTCGAGCAAGTTCAAAATGGCACTTATACGTGACGGATGAATACCATTTTCCGGTTCTTCGAGGCAAATTAGCCGCCCCGCCTGTGGATCCGCGCTCAGTACAGAAAGTGCAAGAAAGCGCAGCGTACCATCCGACAGTGCTCGCGCCGGGTGTTTGATTCCGTCTCGGCTGGTGACCATCAGAGTATTTAAGCGCCGCCCTTCATCCTGATCGACACTGATGGTCTTGATGTCGCTGATCAGGTTGGACAGTTGATTGGCAACGAAGGCGGTTGCATCAAGCCTGAGCAAGGTAGCAGGCAGATGCGCGCCACTGGCACTGACTTTCGATTCTGCTGCAAAGTTGTCCGGCTGGCGCAGGGCGCTTGGTTCCAGTTGCAAAAGGGTCCAAGATTGCATTTCGCGCCGGGCAGCCAGTACCGTTGGATGGGAGTCAGTATTGATACCGCCGAGAATGGTTTTGGGGGACGATGAGGCTGGTACCTTGAACGGCCTGCCGGAGCTGCCATCCTGATGCAGTTGAATGATCGCCTGATCGTTTTCGACGACAGTGGAAATCAAGTCGGTTGTTCTGCGTCCGGTAATGATGGAGTCACGAAATGCAGTATTGTGGGGAAAGCCCAGCAGGCGACGGGCCTGACCCTTTTGCAGGTAGGTCAGTTCTTCCTTGATAATCTCAATCCGTTCTGAACTGCCGCTACTACGAGGCACATACTTCAGGGCGAGGCTATAGCGCAAAAAAGTGGTGGAAGGGGTCGCCTTGCGGCCAAAGTCATCAACCACTTCGGTCGCCACAACAAAATCGGCTTCAAACGACATTTCCTGAATCTGGTTGGTCGTGGTCTGATTAAAAATCGCCTTCAAGTCACCCGAACGACCTACCGGGTCGCGTACCCGTGCGGCAGCTTCGGTTAGGGTAAATTCCGTCAAATCCCGCAGAAACATGATCGCGTCAAACAGGTTGGATTTGCCTACGCCATTGCTGCCTGCGATGCAGGTAAACGGGCCGAAAGCAATGTCAACATCAAGCAGATTTTTGAAGCCGTTTATTTTGAGACGGGTTAGCATGGGTTTACATGGCTCGTATTAAAGGCGAAGGGGCTTGTGCCAGCAAATGAAAAGCGAATGGCAGAAGCGGCTGATCTGCCAAAACGGGTAACTGGAGTGATTGTAGCCGACAAATACCGCGAACGCTTATTAGGGACGATCACTGCTGCCGCCAGCGCTGTTGTTATATAAAATAGCGCGGGCAGCAAGCGGCCCGAAACAGGCTGGACGACCGGCAGTTTGCTGTAGCTTAGCCCTTTAATTCATTCACCAAATCGATGTATTGCTGCATCGCATCTTCTTTCGACGTGCCCTTCAGGCCATCCCAGGCATCCCACTTGGCACGGCCTACCATGTCGGTAAAGCCGGGGCGCTTGCCTTCGACATCGCCGGTTGAACCCTGTTTGAACAGCGAATACAGTTTCAACATGGTCATGTTGTCGGGCCGTTCGGACAGGGTTTTGGAATCGGCAGCGGCTTGGTCAAATTGGTCTTGCAGGCTCATAATGGCTCCGGTTTGGTGATAAATGATCAAAAAATGATGAAAGCAACGGGTGGGCTGATCACACCGACGACTTGGCGCGACCAACCGGGCAGGAATTGCTGTAAAAAATCAAAACCCGTTGCGCCGATATCCGACATAATATAGAAATTCGACCATTGACGGAACAAATCCGAAAGCCTTCGACCATGTTTTCTGATCCTGCTGCTGAAAAATTGCCCCGCAAAAAGATGTCCCCGGTTGACCATGCCTGGTTGCGCATGGATTCGGACGGTAATTTAATGATGATTGTCGGGGTCGCGCTGCTGGCGGCACCGATCAAGCTTGCCGACTTGAAACAGGCCTTGCAACGCCATTTTCTGACCTACCGGCGCTTTCGCAGCAAGGTGGTTGAAGAGGGCACGGCTGCTTATTGGCAAGAGGTGCCGGTTGACTTGGATCAGCATGTTATTTGTCAGGATTTGCCGCCCGCAGCACCCGGCCCGCACCGAAGCAATGCAATGCAGGCCGCACTGGAACAACGGGTCGGCGAGTTGGCGGGATGCGCGCTTGATCCAAAGCGGCCATTATGGCAAATGCACCTGATCGACTATGGTGGCGATGGCCGCGATGGCAGTGATGACCCCAAGCGGCAGGCACTGGTGGTGCGGATTCACCACTGCATTGCCGATGGCGTGGCACTGGTTGGCCTGTTCATGGGCATGTTTGGTGCCAAGCGCGATGCTGGTTTCTTGTTCGTGGCCGATGAAACCCACCACGCACTGCATGAAGTCAACCCATGGCAAGAAGTGCTGGCACCGGTTACGCGCACCAGCATTGCCGCGATTGAAAACTCGTCGGCCATGCTGTCAAACTATCTGGAATTGTTGGGCGACGCCGACCACATGAGCGAGCATGTGCAGGAGTGGGGCCATGCATGTGCCAAATTGGCACATGATGTCATGGCCATTAGTACCATGGGCAACGATAGCCAGACCCGCTTCAAGGGGCGGCCATGTGGCGAAAAGCGGGTTGCGTGGAGCGCGCCGATGCCGCTCGAAGAAGTCAAAACCATGGCGCACGCCTATGGCTGTTCGATTAACGATATTTTGCTGGCCTGCGTGGCGGGTGCCTTGCGCGGTTATTTGTTGTATAAGGGCGACAATGTCGCCGAAGATTGTGAACTGCGCGCCATGGTGCCGGTTAATCTGCGCAAGGCGGGCGAGGCGCAAAAGCTCGGCAATGAATTTGGTTTGGTGCCACTGGTGTTGCCAATCGGCATGGAACACCCGGTGAAGCGGCTGTTGGAAGTGCAGACGCGCATGACCGAATTAAAGAGCAGTTATACCGCGCTGGTCGCCATGTCGATGCTTGGCGTGCTGGGCGTCACGCCGAAACCGGTGCAAACCGAAGTGCAGGATTATTTTACCCGCAAGGCCAGTGCCGTCATGAGCAATGTGCCCGGCCCGCGCGAGGCGCTGTATTTGGCCGGTGCCAAAATTGATCAAGTGATGTTCTGGGTGCCGCAATCGGGCGATATCGGAGTTGGCATCTCGATCTTGAGCTATAACGGCGCGGTACAGTTCGGAATGGTGACCGACGTGGCGATGGTTGATGATCCGGAGCAGGTGATCACGCGTTTTGCCCCGGAATTTGAAAAGCTGGTGCTGTTGATGCTAATGGAAGGGCCGTGGTGAGGTGGTTACTGACCATTGGCCACTGGCCATGGTTTACACGGCCAGCAATTCAACATCAAAAATCAGCGTGGCGTTGGGCGGAATGGCCCCCCCGGCCCCGCGCGCGCCATAACCGAGTTCAGCCGGGATAATCAGGCGGCGGCTGCCACCGACCTGCATGCCCTGCACCCCTTCATCCCAGCCGCGAATCACATGACCGGCACCGAGTGGGAACTGGAACGGCTGGTTGCGGTCTTTCGATGAATCAAACTTTTTGCCCGGGCTGCCGTCTTCGTTGCGCAGCCAACCGGTGTAATGCACCGAGACATGCTGCCCGGCGCTGGCGCTTGCGCCTTCGCCAACGGTCAATTCCTCATATTGCAGGCCCGATTCGGTGGTAATAATGCTCATGTCGCTCCTTGTTTGCGATAATACAGATCAATGGGTAAAGGGAAGCGCAATTGTAAGGGAAAATTGGCATTTGCGCCAAAATGCCTGAAGCACTGCGCGCGGTGGGGGGCACAGGAAAGCGGATCTGGTCGAGTGTCAATCACAGTGCCACATTCTTGCTTTTTGACAAGGAAAATGTCGAAAGTGACCCGCAGCCGGGTACCCGATGTGTGCTTGATTTGCCACTGCTGGCTGCGGAAGTGGCAGAACCCAAGCCAGTTTGCTACGAAATGGCATTCGTTGTGGCAAAACGGGTATACGATGCAGTATGGCTGCTGCCGGAGATTCAGGAGCTGTTGCGATGGAGATGTTTGTTCCCGATGACGAGGTAACCCGATTGCAGGCCGGATTGTCGGCTTTGGCCGGGTCGGCTCGCATGTTTGCGCTGGTTCGGCTGGCCTGGTATTTGGGCGAGCGCGATACCGCACGCGCGCTCGACTATGCCGAGCAGGCCGCCGAGCTATGCCAGAGTGT
>JACCDS010243353.1_pt1 | contig 46502 bp, 34 predicted proteins | sample 7446441 | NCBI WGS metagenome assembly JACCDS01 (sample SAMN15323445, study PRJNA562643) | freshwater metagenome | isolation source: river surface water | place: USA:Blue River Watershed | collected 2017-08-17 | reverse complement strand
TTGCTTTACCCATTGGCATCTCATTTTTCACATTCACTCAAATTGCATTTTTAGTTGATTGCTATCAAGGCAAAGTAAAAGAAAAAAACTTCATTCATTATCTTTTATTTGTCACCTACTTTCCTCATCTGATTGCTGGACCAGTCTTACATCACGCCCAAATGATGCCGCAGTTTGCCAAAAAGGAAACTTACACTCTTGACCATCATAAAATTGCATTAGGGATATTGATCTTTACCATTGGCCTCGCTAAAAAGATATTAATCGCCAATCCTCTTGGCGAATATGCCGACAGCTTCTTTAATGGCATCAATGCATCTTCATCACCCAGCTTTGCCAATGCTTGGTTGGGGACTCTTGCTTACACCTTCCAGATTTATTTTGATTTTTCTGGATATACCGATATGGCTATTGGTATTTCTCTGTTATTTGGCATTCATTTGCCCATTAACTTCAACGCACCCTATCAAGCCACCAACATCATTGAATTTTGGAGAAGATGGCACATATCTCTTTCCAACTTCCTCAGAGACTACCTATACATTCCTTTGGGTGGCAATAAGAAAGGCACCAGCCAACGCTACATCAATCTAATGATCACTATGATCCTTGGTGGTTTTTGGCACGGCGCTAATTGGACATTCGTTTTATGGGGTCTGGCTCACGGCCTGCTACTCAGCTGGAATCATTACTGGCGCTCATTGGCGATTAGTCAGAAATTTGATATCAAATTTCTGAAACCCATTTTTTGGGCTTTAACATTCACCACCATCTGCTTTACATGGGTTTTATTCAGGGTTGAAGATGTTCAATATTTAAAACCCGTTTACTCTGGCCTCTTGGGCTTGAATGGATTTGAGCATCTTAAGCTCAATTGGGGCTTTGCAGAGCATTTGAAAGCATCGCGCCTTTATGGGCTTTTGGCTTCTTCATTCTTGATCATCTACTTGGGTAAACCAAGCCATCTTTTATTTGATCACTTACGTCACTGGCATCAAAAAACCATTTGGCTACCAACTCAACTGAAATTGACTGCAATAGCAGTGATCATCTTTTTATTCATGATGTATTGCATCAACATGGTTGGAAATTACAACCCATTCCTTTATTTCCAATTCTGATATGAACTCACTCAATCATTCCATAAAAAGAGCCTGCCTAATTTTTGCAGCACTCTTTTTCATCAGTGTGCCGATTGTCTGGATATCGCTCTTTTTCACGACCTATCATGGCGATTTGACGCGTGTGGGTAAATGGACGGACTATGACTTCACATGGTCAATTGAACAACAAGCAATAGACCCTTCTTTACAGAAATCTCATGACATCAAAGAAGCAGATGTCTTGGTGATTGGCGATAGTTTTTCAGCCAGCCTCTATTGGCAAAGCGTCTTAATCAAAGATAATTTAAAAGTCACCTCCCTCACTTGGTCACAGATTGGCAATCTGATTTGCCAAGACTTTGAAGTCGCCCTGAAAGAGCAGGGCTTTAAAGGTAAACAAATCATCATTGAATCAGTTGAGAGAGTGGCCAAGAGACAATTTGAGAAATCTGTTAATTGCCAATCAAGTAAAACCTTCCCCAAACAAACCGCGAGTCAGAATGCAGAGCCTCATCCAACAATGGGACAAGCTGATTTCATCATGAATTGGAATGGACAGTTCATTGCTGGCATGCAAACTATTATCAACACAATCGGTATTCGTATACATTCTGGCTATACACGTCTTTACAATCTTTTTTCTAAAAGTGTTCGCATTTATGAAATCAATGACGGCTGTCGTTACTTCAGCAATCGTCTGTGTCAATATGGTCTTTTCTTTAGAGAAGATTATCAACAAGCCGGTTTAGATGACAAAGTCATAGAAGACATCAAAACTCTCAAAAGTCGCTTACCCAACTATCAGACTACTTGGGTGGTGATTCCCAATAAGTCCTCAATTTATCATCGAGAAGATCTACTGGAGTCTTCAGCAGACTTTTGGGCCAAACTTGCCAAAGAAAACTTGGGCCCTGATTTATTTAAGTCAACCCAAGAAGCCAAGCTCACCATGAAAGACATCTACGCACCTAATAACACCCACTATGGCTCTTCTGGATATATATTCGTGGGAGAGCAAATTGCTTCATACTTAAAATCAAATCGATAGGCCTAACTGGAACATCATCATGAACATCAAAAGCTTCTTAACAAATCTCATCCAGCGTAAATTCAACAAACTGGTCTACAAAGGCAGTGATGACTACTCTCAACTGGGTGAGCAAATGGTTGTCATGAATATCCTGGGCCGAATGGATCAATCAAAGATCAATAAAGTTTATGTTGATATCGGGGCATATCATCCCTACAAAGGCAGCAACACCTACAAGCTGTACCTTAAAAACTGGCGCGGCGTGGTGGTTGATCCTAATCCAGAAAAAACAAGAAAATTTTCATCGATTAGACCACTTGATATTTGTCTAACTAATGCAGTTATTCCAGATAATTGGGATTTAGCAGAGGTTGAAATGATGGCAACAGGCACCAATGATGCTTGCGAGTCAATTACTCCAGACTTAAACAAAAATCATCATCTCAATAAAGAAACTGCCAAACATAGTTACATAGCAAAAACAATTAAAATGAAAGACGTACTAGAAATGTGCGCTCAAGAATTAGGCGTGCCTACATTTATGAGCATTGATATTGAAGGACTTGAGGGCGAGCTTATTAAAGGAACTGATTTTAAAAAATATCCAATACCTCTTTTGTGTATTGAACATTTTTTAAAAGAATTTACACAAGAAAAATCTGTGTTTGATTACAAGCTATCACCTATGATTCAGCATTTAGAAGCCAGCGGGTATGAGCTAGTTTCAGTTTGTGGCGTTTCCGTAATACTAGCGCACAAGGATTTTTATGTGCCATTCTAAAGCTTGAAATAGAAAATTGATTACTTCATATTCTCAAATATGAACTTCAAAATCCAATATTGTTAAATATACAACTTAAATTTAAACCCCTATTTGGAAGGCTCTTCTCCCTAGGATAGATATTTCCTTAATGTCTGATCATCTACTTAGCCAATAATATGTGACTATACTTTTTAAATAATCTGTCAGCATAATAAAATGAGCCATTAACTGATAAGTGGTTATCATCTTTATATAACAACCCGTACTCATTTATAGCTGAGCACTTAGTGTCATTACAAAATATTTCAATTGGGTCGATAACTTCGTAACCAAAACTTGTTTTTATTTCCTGCAGAATGCTTGAATATTTAGCTCTAATACCATCAGAGTAAACTCTTTCAGACTCGCAACTCACGGCAGACTTATATTTACCAATAATAGGTCTGTAGTTCACGCATTCCTTAGGAGAAAAATTGAGTTCGGGAACATCATCAAGAATCAGTAGCCTCTTATCAACTGCATGTAATGATCTAAAAGTATCTACGTAACCCTGCCCGATAGCCTTATCAATCACTAAAGGATTACTTGGCTGCTTTTGATATGAATTTCCACCCCCCGACAAATACCAAGGCCCTCTAAAAGTTAATATAACAAGCTTAATTGAATTGCTTCTATTAATGTATTCATAAACCTCATCAAATATATCCTTACAAACATCGGCCTTGCCTGGACGAGTAGTTTCGGTATCAATTAAAGGTACACAAGCACCTCTAGCTAAGAGCATAAAAGTTTGACCATGTCGGTCATAATGATAAGCAAGGCCAGAAGCGATTGATATTGCATGGCTATCACCAATTAAAATTACTTCGGGTTTCGCATCAGGATTATTTGTACTGCATTCCCCAGCAAATTTCTGCGCAATAAAAGTTTCTTTACATTTTTTTAATAATGATTCGTCATATCTCGAATCATTTTTTGTAATTAACTCATATTTAGCTTCATAAGATGGCCAACGACTGTTAAAACCATCTTTATAGAAAACAAAGGTTGATAACAGTGCCAAACAAATCATCAATGACAGCAATATCAAAGTAATTAGATTAGATTTTTCATACCGGATTTTTTTTTCTAAAAAAACATATGTGGCGAATGCAAATATAAAACTTAAGACTAGCGCAATTAATTTCCATAAATTAGTCACTTCGCCATGATTTAATATTTTCATAAAGCTAAATATCGGCCAATGCCACAAGTAGAGCGGGAAGCTAATTAAGCCCACTTTTACCATTAAAGACTTGGACAAAATATGTTTATTTAAAATAGCATGAGGGCCTCCAAGAATGATTAAAAAAGCTCCTAATGTTGGGATAAGTGCCCAATATCCCGGATATAAAAAATCAGATTTAAATTTTATGATGGCATAAATGCATAACATCGTACCCAATCCTGAGATTAGATTGGCTATCAAAAAATTATGATTTATAAAATCTTCAAACGTATCCTCAACTAGCAAAAAAGCGATCAATGCGCCCAAGATTAGTTGCCATGCTCTTGAAACAAATAGATAAAAGCCAGCATCAGAGTCAATCTGAATCAGATAAATATTTAACACAAAAGAAATTAGAATGAGAAAAATACTTGTATAAATGAGATTCAATCTCAATTTTAAAAGAGCAATCAGGATAAGAGGCCAAACTATATAAAATTGCTCCTCAACACCCAATGACCATAGATGCAAAAGAGGTTTGTAATGAGATGCTTGATCAAAATAACCAGCCTCGAACCAAAGCAAAATGTTTGAAGAAAAGATTGACCCTGCAACTATATGCTTGGTTAAAAATTTCAGCTCTTCAGATAAGAAAAAAAATGCTCCAGCTAAAAAAACGCATACAAGAACTATTAGCAGCGCTGGAAAAATACGCTTTATACGCCTCGAATAAAAATTGAAGAGCGTAAAGCTATTAGATTTCCATTCAGAAAGGATGATTTTTGTAATCAAAAATCCTGAAATTACAAAGAAAATATCGACCCCTACATACCCACCTCTAACACCAAACAAGTGAAATGCAATCACTGCCAGAACCGCAAATGCTCTGAGCCCGTCAATATCAGGTCTGTATTGTTGATTTTTCATTAGGCTGCCCGCAACATTCAAATGTTATTGATTTAAATAGCTATAATTAGCTTGCGCTCAAATGCTAAAAAATTCAGGCTAAATCTATATGGAATTGCTTAAAAATCTAAACTCAAATTTACCTTTAGCTAGCATTGGTCTTCTAAGCTATAACCAGGAGAATTATATAGAAGAGTCCCTAATGAGCGTTTTAAATCAAGATTACCCAAATTTAGAAGTAATTATTTCGGATGATTGCTCATCAGACAACACTTATAAGATAGTAAAGAACATCGTTAGTGCTTATAGGGGGCCGCATAAAATTATATGCCATCAAAATGCAACTAACCTGGGAATTGGCGGCAACAGGACAAAAGCTATCTCTTTAGCTTCTGGTACGTTGATTGTATCAGCTGATGGAGATGATATCTCTGTAAAAAATAGAGTGACTTCTCTCGTCAATCATTGGTTAAAGCATAGTTGTGAACCGGTCATGATCACAACCGATGCATATGAAATCGATCAATTTGGCAAGTTGATAAAAAGAAAAACCTGCTCTGATTTCGATGACATCAATTCAATAGAGGGATATTTCCGCACCGAACAAATCTTGTGGGGCGCAACCAATCTTTACCATAAAGAAATCTTTAATATTTTTGGCCCCCTAGAAAATGGTGTTGGCGCAGAAGACCGAGCAATGCTATTCAGATCTCTATTGATTGGTAAGGTATGCTCCCTACACGAGGCGCTGGTATATCATCGAAACAATGGAATTGGTGGTATAAAGCCAAGCACTGCTGAAGAAAAAAGAAAGCGATTAATAAAAGATAACCCCAAGAGAATCGCCGATATTATGCAAATGATTCGTGATGCAACATTATTTAATCAGGAACAAGTTGCATGGAGATTTCTAACAAAAAAGTATAGAGAAGCCGAGTATATTCAGATGATTAGCATCTCAAATTCCCTAACTACAGCAATAAAAATTACACTAACGTTTAAAAATCTATCTTTGTTTAAAAAAGCCCGGTACTTATTTCTCTTTCACACAAAATTTCACGATTTTATCTTTTTCATAAAAAATAAAATTGGCAATTTCAGAAAGTAATTTCAATAATGATTTCAGAAATTTCAAAATATCAAATCATTATTTTTGGTACGAGCATAGCTGCTCAATCATTAATAAAAACTATTTCACCAACAAAAAAAATTCTGCTGGTTGATGGTGGGTCTGAATCTGAAAAACCTGAAAATGAGGCTCTTACAGATAATGATGAATATGGGCATCTTAGCAATGGTTGGTGGAAGAGGCATTGGGTTAGAGCATATGGAGGCACGTCAAGACGCTGGTCGGGATGGATTGCTGCACTAGATGATCGAGACTTTATTGGGTTAAATGGATTGCCAAAATGGCCTATCAAAAAAGATGATCTAGAACAATATTACAAATTGGCCGCCAGTTTTCTTGATAGGGATTCTTCAATACTTAACTTTGCTCAAAAAACAAACTTAAATGAAGAGTTTATTTTTAAACCTTTTTCCAACGGCTCGCCCAAACGATTTCTCGACATTAAAGATTTGAAAAAATATCCAAATGTTGATTTACTGTTAAATACGAATTTAATCAGATTAACCAGTAATGATAGAAAATCAATTGATGGGCTGCTAATATTTCAAAACGGCAAAGAGGAATTAGTAGCAATTACTCCCAACCAAAAAGTTATCCTTGCTTGCGGGGGATTAGGCAATGCGCAAATTTTATTGCAACCTGCTGCTAGATCAGCAGTCAGCATAGGTAACGAATCCGGTCTTGCTGGGAAGTTTCTAATGGAACACCCTCATGCTCACAGTGCCGATATACTAATTGATAAATCAAAACTGCCAAAGGTTAATGATACTTTTGGCTACCACACAAGAGCATTTACTCCCTCAACCCATATTTTACAAAAGCATGGGCTACTTAACTGCACAGTAGCAATCGAAGATTTGCCAAAAGAAAGTCGAATCAATAGCAAAGAACAGAATTACTTCGAAAGGATATGGGGCACAAAACTTGAGCGAGTCATTGGATATGCTCGCGGAGAACAGGAACCACTACTTAATAATCAAGTTATTATCGTAAACAAAAAAAATTGGGCTGGGCTTTATACATTAAGAACTCAATGTGCTTTCTCAAACAGAGATCTCTACACACTAGATTTAACAACAAGATTATTCGGCGAGTACATGTTTCAAAACAAAATTGGCATCTTAAGAGTCAAAAACGACAATATTTATAGAAATTCTGGTGGAGGTGGGCATACCATGGGCACCACAAGAATGGGATTTTCAATTAAAGATAGTGTTTGCGATAAGAATCATAAAGTACACAGTTATAACAATTTATACATTGCGGGCAGCAGCATATTCCCTACAGTTGGATCAGCTAACCCAACTTTAACTATATCTGCTACATCAATGCGATTGGGTCAAATTCTAAACCGAGCCTGATATGAATAGAAGAAGCTTTATCAAAACTAGCTTGACGATTCCCTTATTTATTATTTCAAATTCATTTTCCTATGCTGCTACTGCTGAGTATAAATCTAGCATGCAAGGCTTGGTTGAATCAAAAGATAAATGGATTGTTGGTAATGATGAGTTAAAAGACCTTGATAAAAATGAAGGGTTAGGTAGCACTGCTTGGGATAGAGCAAAAGCAGGCTACTACAGTCTAAAAAGAAGATATAAAGCTGCAAGAAAAGCTTGGTCTGATAATTGACTAGTCCAGAATAAATTTCGAATAGCGATCTATATTGGATAGGATTGCCTTTGGAAATGAACTATCAACTGTTACCTTCTTATACCTGGCAGAGGGTTTGTTCAAATCACATCCAGATTCAATAATTGATTTTATATAGTTGAAATCTTTTCTTTTAACATCATTAAACTCTTGATGCGCAGTACTTTCTAACTTCTTAACAATATCATCAAGACCAAAAACCCAAGTAAAGTGCCAGCCACCATTTTCGATTAACTGTACGTTAAATCTCTTAAACCATTCGCGCTTAATTGATCTAAAAATACCAATCGACTTATAAGATCTAACACTAGTAGCATTAGCTTTGAAAAAATTTATAAAATAGTCATATGTTGTAATTTTACTGCCGCGCCAAATGTTACTACCCGCCAACAAAACGTTATTCTTATCGACGTCTCCAATCCATAAATTATTCAAATAATAACTATAGTAATTCTGATCAAAATCACCTCTGATGAAGCTACGATCATATAAAGATATTTTTTCTGGTCTAGGTATTTCATCTAAATCAGATATTAGTATTAAATCTTCAGGATTTGCATCAAACAACCCATTAGCAATGTTATTGCGGATAAAGTTTTCATTTTTCCAGAAATCATTCTCGCCTGGTGGTCGTTGATCTAATTGCAAGTAACGAATTTTTGATTCATATTTAGAAAATTTTGAAATGTCAAATTGAGTTTTTCGATCATTTCCAGCGTGAGTGTAGGAAGCTTCAGTTATGACGAAATAATCAACATAATTCCAAAGAGTTTCAAATCTAAGCTCAAGTAACATATCTTCGTTAAAATAACAAAAGCAATCGTATATCTTCATTTATCACCAGAATGTTGTTTACCAATAATTTTGAAAGTATTTATGGAAAAGTCTAAATACAGCCTAACCTTTGCTTGTTACAACTCAGTTGAGTACACAAAGCAGTGTATTAATAGCATGATAAAGCATGGCACCCCCTTAGAACGTCTAGTGGTCATAGACAATGGCAGCACGGATGAAACAAGAGATTATTTGTTAACTTTACCTCTAGGCGGAAGAATCTATAATCAGCACAATCTTGGGTGTGGCGTGGCTTGGAATCAAGGAGCGTTACACCATCAGTCAGAATGGAGCATCATCATGAATAATGATGTTTTAGTTTCTCCACTTTGGATTGAAAAATTAATATCAACAGCTGAATCTATTGGAGCAAAAATTATCAGCCCAGCTCTCATAGAGGGTGATTTAGATTATAACTTTGATGATTTTGTATTACAGAATCAATCAAAAATGCAGAATACCCATAGAGTAGGTGGCAATCACGCTGTCTGTCTCGCCATTCATGAGTCCGTATGGATGGATATCGGTTATTTTACACCCGTCCCAAAACTCTTAGGTTACGAAGATACACTTTTTTTTAATGAGGCATCCAAGTCAAATATTAAAATGGCTATGACTGGTTCATCATGGCTACACCATTACGGCTCAATTACACAAACAGCAATGAAATTAGAGCGTGGTTTATCCAAAAATGATGGGTTAGGTTATCGATATAACTATAAACTGCTTAATCAATCTTGGCTGGAAAGAAAATTGAAAAAAGCTTCAAGAAAAAAACAAGAAAAGATTTGGCGAGAAGAAGAGTTTAAAAATCATGGGATGACTCTACATGGTATCCGAAAAAACAATGCTTTTGAATGGCAATAAGTTCTTTTAAGATTTTCTCTTAAAACTTTGGAGCATCTTCCCAGCTTACACCCTCTAAATCTTTAAAGGTCAAAGAGTAATCTATGCCAATATTAGGCCATCCAATAGCTAATGCTGAATCTGACCACAAGAGTGTTTTTTCAGATTGAGGGTGGTAATAATCTGTTGTTTTATATAAAAACTCCGCCCGATCGCTTATTGCTAAAAATCCGTGGGCAAAACCTTCAGGAATCCATAGTTGTTTTCTATTTTCACTAGAAAGCTCCACCCCGACCCAATTCCCATAGGTTTTAGAATTTTTACGTAAATCTACTGCCACATCGTAAACAATGCCACTTATAACTCTTACAAGTTTTCCTTGAGTCTGCTCCATTTGATAATGAAGACCTCGCAAAACACCCTTCTTTGAAGATGAATGATTATCTTGAACAAAAGATATGTCGCACCCAACAACTGCAGAAAATTCTTTTTGATTAAAAGATTCAAAAAACCATCCGCGATCATCGCCAAACACCTTAGGCTCAATAATTAATACATCTGGGATAGCTGTGGGGGTAATAGTAATTGGCATTACATTCTTTCGGTGAGCATTTTTTTCAAATACTGGCCATAAGCATTCTTTTTGAGCGGCGCAGCTAAGCTAAGAACATGCTCTGCAGTGATCCAACCCTGACGGTAAGCAATCTCCTCAGGGCAAGCTACCATCAAACCTTGGCGCTTTTGTAGTGTTGCAATGAAGCCCGCTGCATCCAACAAAGAATCATGAGTACCAGTATCTAACCATGCATAACCACGCCCCATAATTTCAACTTGTAGCTGATTCATATGAAGATAAGCCTCATTAACAGCAGTAATTTCTAATTCCCCACGTGTACTTGGCTTTATAGATTTAGCAATATCGCAGACTTGTTGATCATAAAAATACAAGCCAGTAACTGCATAGTTACTCTTTGGCTTCAAAGGCTTCTCTTCAATCGATAAGGCCTTAAAATCATCATCAAATTCAACAACGCCGTATCGCTCCGGGTCATTTACATGGTAGGCAAATACGGTGGCACCCGAAGTTTGATTGTTCGCGGATTGCAATTGATTGACTAACTCATGGCCATAGAAAATATTATCACCTAGCACCAAAGCTGATGGATTGTTACCAACAAAATCTTTACCGATGATAAAAGCTTGAGCTAAACCATCAGGTGATGGCTGAACTGCGTATTTAATATTTAAACCCCACTGAGAACCATCACCCAATAGTTCATTGAAGCGCGGTGTATCTTGGGGAGTGGAAATCAACAAAATATCTTTAATGCCGGCTAGCATCAAAGTGGTTAATGGGTAATAGACCATTGGTTTGTCGTAAACAGGCATCAACTGTTTTGAAACTGCATGTGTCACTGGGTACAAACGTGTACCAGAACCACCAGCAAGAATGATACCTTTTCGATTTATTGTATTCATTTAGAAATTCCAAATATTCTTACGAGATTTAACCAACTAATTTACCCACCAAATCCATTAGGATTTTGCAATTGCCAACGCCAACTATCAGCACACATACGATCTAAATCATACTCAACCGTCCAGCCTAATAATTTCTTTGCTAGTTGAGGGTCTGCATAAAATTGAGCAATATCACCCGGCCTCCTTCCGACTATTTGGTAATTAATTTTTCTCCCAGAGACTTTTTCAAAAGATTTAATCAATTCAAGAACGCTATAACCCCTGCCGGCACCCAAATTAATTGTTAAAGATTGTTGTCGATTACTCAAATAGTCAAGTGCTTTTATGTGACCGCGCGCTAAATCAACCACATGTACGTAATCACGAACACCAGTACCATCAATAGTTGGCCAATCACCTCCATATACAAATAAAGACTCTCTTTTACCAATAGCTACTTGGGTAATATAAGGCATTAGATTATTAGGAATTCCTTTGGGATCCTCGCCAATCAATCCACTTTCATGCGCCCCTACAGGATTAAAGTAACGCAGGTATGCAATAGACCATGAAGCATCGGCAAGTTCGACGTCTCTAAGAATCTGCTCACTCATGCATTTACTCCATCCGTACGGGCTAGTAGATCCTAGTCGCATTCCTTCCACATAAGGAATTGAATTGCTTTGATGGTAAACAGTTGCTGAAGAGCTAAAAACAAATTTTTTGCATTGATTTATCTGCATCACCTTTAACAAGGCAATTAATCCATCAAGATTATTTTGGTAATACCGAAGAGGGTTCTGCACTGATTCACCAACAGCTTTAAGAGCGGCAAAATGAATCACTGATTTAATTTGATAATTTTTAAATATCTCCATTAAAATTTTCTCATCACGAATGTCAGCTTCAACAAACTGTGATTTAAGGTTTGTTATATGTTCTATGCGACTAATCACATTGGGACTTGAATTACAAAAGTTGTCAATTCCCAGTACTTTATAGCCAGCGTTCAAAAGCTCTACCCATGTATGAGAACCAATGTAGCCGGTTGCGCCTGTAATAAGAATCATAATTGATGTTAATTAAGAGAATTTTTATATTCTCTCATGAAGACCCTAAAAAAAGATTTTGAGCTCAAAATACGCTCTAATTTGATCATTTTTATGGAATAAATCTTAATGATTATGAGCAAAGAGCCGCCAATAATGTGGTTCCGGTAACCGAGCTTGAACGCAGTCTCATAGAAAATCAATCATGATTAGAGAACAAAATGGCCATGATCAAACGGAAACATCAAGAGAAAATTTAGCGAGATGTAGAAGTAGAAAAATACGGCATATCAACTCATGGGATAAGGAAGGGTGACAACTTTAATGAGTCGACAGCTATAATAATTATATTATCTATAAAAGCAGAAATATCTAAATCAATGCCCCAATTTTTAGCAGGTAAATCCTAAGATCTCTCAAATCATGCAAAATAATATTTCAAATTTTTGGGGAATTATCAATGCTCAAGGTAATCAATTTAGTAAAATTATTAGCTGTTCAATTGTTACTCTACTTTTTGCCCAGACTATTTTTATTTTCAGCATTGGTGGATGGGTCACCAGAGTGGGAACTGCAATTTATGTTGCCTGCTTGATTTCTTTAATTTTTGATAGATTTTCATCACAACCAGCCAATTCAAAACTCACCAAATTATATTGTTGGATTGCATTTTCTCTTGCGACTTACTTTTTAACCACAGTACTTAGTCAAATTGTTAATAGCACCTTTATACCCAGTAGGCTGGACGCTCCATCACGATTACTTTTTTCTATCCTGATTTTTTATACTGTTTTTAAGTACAGAATTAGTTTTTCAAAAATACTAAAAGTGTCAATTCCCTTTGGCATTGCTTTCTTTTTTATTTTTATTGAACTGAACTCAGATCAAATGATCCTCAACAAAAGTTCTTGGGGAGGCAGATTTTCGCTACCATTTATGGATCCTATCCTATTGAGTGTTTGGCTAACTTGTTTTGGCTTAATCTGCTTGACGTTCACGAATGACGAAGTCAAATTTTTAAGCTTCATCAAGAATTTTATTTACATGCTTTGCTTCGCTTTAACTGTTTTCATGGCATTCATTACAGAATCAAGAAGCGGTTGGTTAGCCATACCCATCACTTTAATCTTTTTTTTGTTCAAGCCATTCAAATTATGGGCAAAACTATTAATTACCCTCACAGCACTTGCTTGCTTGATTTATATGGTCATAACACTCCCTACAATTTTATCTAGGCTTGAAGTAGCTCTGATTGAATTAAAGGCATACTTCACCACAGAGGCCCTGGTAACCTCTGTGGGAGCCAGGATGGAGATGGGGGCTATCGCAATCAAAGCATTATCCTTAAGACCCTACTTTGGCTGGAGCGAAACCTTATTCTCTGATCCTGAAATCGCAAGTTATTTAACTAAAACATACACTGATCACACATTGTTTTTAGCTAAAAATGCTGGTTTCCATAGCGATATATATGCTTCTATGGTCAGATCGGGTGCACTCGGAATTTTTGCCTATTTAGCTACGTTCTTAACACCTTTATTCTTATTTTTCTTCCTACTAATTAGAGCATCTGGAGAGGTTAAAAATACTGCAATGACTGGACTAGCCACCATAATTACCTGCATAATTGCAAGCATCACTGTAGAAATATTGCCTTATAAATTTTCTATCACGATTTTCTCTTACTTAATTTCTGGCCTAATGGCGCAGGCTCTTTGGGAAAATCAATTATCAAAGATGAATCCTAAGCGCATTGGTGGTTAATTGAATTAGGTGTAAAAACTCAACTCAAACTTACTACATCCTTGAGATTAAAAATAGACTCCATTTCACAATACCTGGCCATAGCAAACTCTATAAAACGAGGAGTATCTTGCGGCATAGAAATTAATAAAATATCTTAGATGCCCGCCAGCATAAATATGATGAGTGGGCAATAACCATCGACTTATCATAGACAAGCGTCAACTGCTTAAAAACCGCTTGAGTTATGCCTTCAAAGGCTTGCTAGGACCACCAGCAAGAATGATGCCTTTTCGATTATTTAAAGAATTTTTTCTCACTATTGGTAACTTTCTCAATGATTCTTATAGTAATAGTTAACTAACTTTTTAAAGAGTGTGACACATATTCTTTAACATATACCTCAACCTGTTCTTGCCAATGAGGATATTGGTCAGCAAAGGCCATCTCAGATAGAGCCTTTTTTAACTTAGCATTATTTAATCTTGAGTTATAAGGTCTTTTTGCCGGAACTGGATAATCAGTCGCAGGTATTGGCAAGATGTTCTCAGATCTTAATTCAACACCTTCACCACAGCTCGCCGCAGTCTCTATGGCAAATAAAGCCAAACCATACCAAGAAGTTTCCCCATCGGGTACCGCATGATAAATTCCAGATTCAACTCTAGATCCTGCCATTTGAACACCAATCTCAGCCAACCATTGAGCTAAGGTTGGTGCTCCAACTTGGTCGCTTACCACTTTTAACTGATTACGCTCACGGGCCAATCGCAACATTGTGCGAATAAAATTAGCGCCATCACCATATACCCATGACGTTCTCAAAATAAAATATCTTGAAAGCTTATCTTCGTAACTTGCGTGACCATAATCATAGGTCAAGTTAAATACCTCTTCAATCGCCAGCTCACCAGCCAACTTACTCTGACCGTAGACATTTAAACTCTCAACAGGTCCAACTGGATCAGTTTCAAAGTAAGCGTCTTTTTTAGTATCTCCAAAGACATAATCAGTTGAATAATGAACCAAAATACCATGAGCCACATTGGCTATGTAACTAGCCATCACAGCAGGTGCCCTGGCATTAATAGCAAAAACGAGCTCTCGATCGCTTTCTGCTTTGTCAACCGCTGTATAAGCAGCCGTATTGATAATCACTTGAGGCTGATAACGATTCAACACCTCAACAATAGAAGACTCACTCGTCAAATTACAATCAGCACGACTCAAAAAAACAGCAGGCACCTTGAGATCTTTTAAACAAACTTGTAAAGCTCTCCCTATCTGTCCATTTCGTCCAAATACTAAAACAGGTCGGCTGTGATCTAAGAGTTTTAAAGATGAGTAAGACATATAAGGATCAGCAATTAGTCATTAATAGCTATTAGTCAATCGTCATCGATCAGTTATATTGCTATATTGTTTTTGTACCCAATTACGATATGAGCCGCTTAATACACCATCAGTCCACTCTTGATTGTCTAGATACCACTGCACCGTTTTACGTATACCTGTTTCAAAAGTTTCAGCTGGTTTCCAGCCTAGCTCTTGCTCTATCTTGGTGGCATCGATCGCATAACGACGATCATGACCTGGTCGATCCTTCACATAAGTAATTTGTGACGCATAAGAAGTACCATCAGCTTTTGGACGTAAGCCATCTAAAATTGAGCAAATAGTATGAACAACATCTTGGTTTGGTTTTTCATTCCAACCACCGATGTTGTAGGTCTCACCTAATTTACCAGCTTCTAATACACGACGAATTGCCGAGCAATGGTCTTTGACGTACAACCAATCACGAATCTGTTGACCATCCCCATAAATTGGTAAAGGTTTACCAGCAATGGCATTCAGAATCACAAGAGGTATCAATTTTTCTGGAAAGTGATAGGGGCCGTAGTTGTTTGAACAATTGGTTGTTAATACTGGCAAACCATAGGTATGGTGCCAAGCACGCACCAAGTGATCTGATCCAGCTTTAGATGCGGAATAAGGGCTATTCGGCTCATATGTATTAGTCTCCTTAAAAGCAGGATCAGTTGGCGACAATGACCCATAGACTTCATCTGTTGATACGTGCAAGAATCTAAATGAAACTTTATCTAATTCAGGCAACTCTGACCAATAAGAACGAACTGCTTCCAACAAATTAAACGTACCCACCACATTCGTTTGAATAAAATCACCAGGTCCATGGATCGAACGATCTACATGAGATTCAGCAGCAAAGTTCACGACGGCACGAATAGAATATTTCTTTAGCAACGAGAGAACTAGCTCATAATCATCAATATCACCTCGAACGAAAACGTGACGGCTATCTAACGATAAAGATTTGAGCGTTACCAAATTTCCGGCGTATGTTAATTTATCAAGATTCACAATAGGCTCTGAAGTAGGATTGACTAACCAATCCAAAACAAAATTACCGCCAATAAAACCTGCGCCGCCAGTGACTAGAATCATGATTTCGCATTATAAGTGCTCAGAGATTCAATTAAAAATATATTTATTATTTACTGCAACCCAATCCACAATCTCTGGATCAGGCGTGAAACCATTCACCAGATGACCTAATTGCTCGTATATGGCCACTGCATCGCCAGCATTTAGAGATTCTTGCAATATGCTCAATTCTTTTTCAAGCTCAGTCCAAGACGTAAAAATCTCTTGAGCCTTCATTATTCTTGAGTGCTCTGTGGGCATTGGATTATCTCCAATGAGCAATTCTTCAAAGAGCTTCTCACCAGGACGTAAGCCAATAACCTCAATGGCAATATCGCCATCAGGATTTTTTTCATTCTGCAGACTAAAACCTGAGAGTTCAATCATGCGTTGAGCAAAATCAATAATCTTCACCGGCTCACCCATATCTAAAATAAAAACAGCACCCTGACCCAAAGCACCAGAGTTGCTGGCCATAGCACCCGCCTGAATCACCAACTGTGCCGCCTCTGGGATTGTCATAAAGTAACGCGTCACTTCTGGGTGAGTGACAGTCACGGGACCACCTGCATTGATTTGAGAACGGAATAATGGCACCACAGAACCACTAGAATCCAAAACATTACCAAAACGAACAATTGAGAGTTGAGTACGAACACCCTCCTCGTTAGCCAAAGCCTGCAATACTATTTCAGCCAAACGTTTAGATGCACCCATCACATTTGTGGGTCTAACCGCCTTATCAGTGCTGATCAATACAAACTGATCAACGCCTAATTCTATGGCTGCGCGAGCAGAATTCAAGGTACCCCAAACGTTGTTTAAAATACCTTGTGAGACATTATGCTCAACGATAGGAACGTGCTTATAAGCTGCCGCATGATAGACAGTATTGATTTTCCAAGTAGTGAAAATTTTCTTCAACCAATCATATTGGCGGACATTGCCCAATAATGAAACTAACTCAGTATCCAAGTTCTCATCTTTGATTCTAGCTCTTAATTCAGCGTCAATTTCATATAAGGCAAATTCACTTTGCTCCAAAAGTATGAGTGTCTTAGGTCGAGAAAGTAAAATCTGACGGGCTAATTCACTGCCAATACTTCCGCCAGCACCCGTAACCATCACCACTTGATTTTTGATATTTTTTTCAAATAACTCTTTATTTGGCACCACTGGATTGCGACCTAATAAATCAGTTATATCTAGCTCTCGAATATCGGATATCTTGACCTTACCTTCAGCCAAATCAGTCATGCTAGGCAGTGAACGAACGTGTACATGGAATCTTCGCAAATCATTCAAAATCTGATTGCGGCGAGATTGCTGAATCTCTGGTAAGGCCAACAAAATATCTGTGACACCATATTTGCTGATGAGAGCATCAATCTCATCAACGCTATAAATAGTCAAACCGTTAATAGTTTTATGTCGTAACTGAGCATCATCATCCAAGTACCCAACCAAATAGTATTGACCGCTACGCTGAAGTGAACTTCCAATCTGTGCTCCAGAAACTCCCGCTCCATAGATCAATGTTCGCTGTTGTGTTTTTTTACTGATTGATGCATGACCTGCCAACCATATTCTTGCCAGTGATCGACTTAACACAATTAACACTAACATGATGATTGGCTGAAGAATACCTAAACTTCTCGGAATAGAAGTGCTACCCTTTGGTAGCCCCAAATAATCCCAAAGAATAATTAGCGTAAAAAAAAGCAGCCCATAAAAAAAGACTGCTCTGGCGATAGACCAGAGTGCATGCTGACCAGCATATCTAAAAACTGCTCGATACAAGCCCATCTTCACAAAAATGGGCAATGCAATCAATATAGCTAAACCATAAACAAGATACTCTGGTCCAATAGGAACGTGCAAATGGTCTAAACGGATAGAGAATGACAACCAAACTGCCAAAGATATCAAGAAAGCGTCAACAAGAATTACAAGTGACTGCTTACCTAAACGGGGCAAAGTTATGAGCTGCTTTTTCATATCATGCTATTTTCTCACTATTTTCTTATTTTATAAGTTTAATGATTCAAACAAAAAAAGGGGGGTCGTCCAACTTAGTTGGCCCAGTCACATCTGAGACCGTTCATCTTAGAGTGTAAATTTAGTGTAATTTAATAGCTAAGGTTAAGTACTTTAAATTTAAAGAAAGTGTTGTGCATCTAAAAAGGGGGCGCCATTTGCATACTTAGCATTTAAAAACTACCCCATCCCAATACCAGGCCAATGAATACTCAAAGTTGCATCACTCTAAACAATGCACTTTTCACTAGTAGCTTGCCAGAAATCAATCGTTTTGTATAAAAAATCAGAAGTCTCATAAAGCGTTAAAAATTTATGGACAAACCCTCAGACATCCATAATTTTTTTTATTTTTTGATAATAATTTACCCCGCCACTTACCAAAAGTTATTAATGGCTTTCGAACATCTAAGGTAACAATAAATATTGAAGTTGATCAGAGCAATCTAGGAATTTTTTCATGGAAGTTAGCAATTTATTTATACAGATTGCTTAGATAAGTCAAAATGAAAATGTACTAGTTAGTTATTTTCATTCTTACAATTTAAGAATCTACTTGTACTAAGTAGCGGATTAAAGAAATTTATCAGTAATTCAACATCCTATTTCAAAAAATCTAAAATGTTACCTCACTTTTTGGGCAACATTCAGGAGAAAGTTTCAAATATATGAGCGTATATTCTTCACCATAAACGCGATTCAGAACTATATATAAAAATCAGTATAGATCTCTAAGAATTCATCAAAGACTTACACAGTAATTTCCTCAAAATCTTCAACTATTAAAAAACCATCATGAAAACTAAGATAATTCAGTGACTCCGAGTTTATATCACTTACTACCTTAGCCTGCCAAACGACAATCTTAGATAATCCGTTAAAATAAAACGCGCCCGGATAGGGTCTTGTTGTTGCCCGAATAAGGCGATCTGCATCCCACACGGAACCTGCAAGATCAATTTGACCATCATCTGGTTTGCGGCCATGCCACAATGTTGCCAGACTATCATCTTGAGGCATCAGGTCAACTTGATTTAATAGTAGCTTTGGTATGACATTGCGAATCAAATTAACATGAGAAACTTTTATCTGTGAATATAGCTCAGTAGCAGATGTCTGAGGTGTCAAAGGAATACGCTCTTGAGCAATGATTGGGCCAGTGTCAATTCCTAAATCTAACTGAAATAACGTCACTCCAGTCTCAGATAATCCCTTCAAAATTGCCCAAGGAATAGCAGCACGCCCACGGCCAACAGGCAATAGAGAAGGATGCATACCTAAAACTGCTTTTTTAGGTGCAGTCAATATTTCTACCCCTACGATTTGGGACCACCCAATAATAAATAACCAGTCAATTTTAGCCTCTCGAATTGATTGAATAACGACAGGTTCATTCACGTGCGCACATTTAACCAGAGGAATATTATGTAACAGACAAAAATTATCTAAGTAAACTCTGCCAGATTTATTAATTGCTTTACTATCAATTAAAGTAACCACTAAATCCAAATCGCCACCGGACTCATAAATGGCTTCCATACAGCTCAACCCAAGCTCAACACAAGTAATAAATCCAAACTTCATAATTCTCTAATAAATTGGTGGCGGTCTAAGTAAATAGAAAAAAGTTTTTATGATGATTTTTAAATCACCACAAAAAGTAATTGATGAAGCATATTCCGAATCAAAGCTAGCCTTTTGAATTATTGTCATCCCCGTAAATGAATTCACTTGAGCCAATCCTGTTAATCCTGGTCTACAAGAAAGTGCGCCGCTTTTGAACCTGAGAGATATAAGCTCTCTCTGACTTGGAAGTGATGGCCGCGGCCCAACAATACTCATATCACCCTTTAAAATATTAAAAAGTTGAGGTAACTCATCAATACTTATTCGGCGAATAAATCTGCCTATAGGTTTAATTTTCACTAAACCTAATTGATCCGATGAAATATTACCAGTATCAACTGGCATACTACGAAACTTCCATAACTCAAAAGAGTTTCCAGATAAACCAATTCGAATTTGTTTAAAAAAAATAGGCCCAGGATCAAAAACTTTTATCAGTATAGCAATCGAAAACATAAACGGGGAAAGCAATATCAGCGTGAGAAGAGCCAACATAAAATCCAAATATCGCTTAAAAAAATGAAAATACATCAAAGCCCCAGACGAAAAACTGTTTGAAATGCCTCCGCATAACTTGCAGATGATTGTCCGCCCCTATAAGCAGCATGGCCTCTCAGCACATGCTCTGAACGAGGATGCGGCTTAGGTCTCATAACATTTCGATATCTAGCTAATGCTAATAACTTCCTATCTATTGACGATTCAATATCAACAAAAAGGTTTGGCTCAAAAACAGAAGAAACTCCAGGAAAGCACCAGTCACTAGAAGATAGAATCTCCATAAAATGCAAACTTTGATACGAGGAAGCAATCGACTGCCTTTGAAAAAGACGGGATGCAACCTGACAAGCTCTTGAAACTTGAGCATGATCATCATTTAAATCACTCGGATGGTGAGTAAATATACGGTATGGTTGAAATTTTAATAGTTGTGACTCTATATATCTAACAATATCTAAATGATCTACTGTATTCATTCGAATATTAGGAAAAGAGCCAAGAATCGGCTCAGAAAAGCCAAGCACTCTATTGGCTGCAATCATGTCATTATATAACTCAGAATCGGTGGGGCGATTTGTCCGAACATCAACATTGCCACATAAAATTATAGGCTGAACTACTTCACCTTTTTCCGCAAGTATCGCTCCGGTACCCCCAAACCCAAGAATTTCATCATCTGGATGCGCAACTACTACTAAATTGACTTTATTCATTCTAACCCCCTACTTTTGCCATTTTTAACAGTTGCTCATCAATTTCCACAGTAAGATCTCATCCATAAGGATTTACATTTCCTTATTAACTTGCTAGAAAACTGAAAATATATCTCATTTTTTATTCAACTCTAATTCAATTATTTTCAGAGCCATTTCATTCATAATTTTCTTTCGAGAGTAGTGATGAAGAAAAACATCACGCTCAATCGGATAAGGTCTTTCTAGGATTTTTAAAATAGAATTTTTCATCATTAATACGTCACAGGGTTTGAATAATTCGACACCATGAATATTATTACCAATAAAATCAGCGGCATATCCATTAACACCTGCCAATATAGGCTTACCTACTGCTGCATATTCAAATAATTTAGATGGTAATACTGATTGAAAAGCCTTATGACTATTTAGGTGAAGAAATAAAATGCTCGCTTCACAATAGTGGTCAAACAGTTGCCAGCGATATACTGGATTAATAATCTCAACATTTTTTAAAAAAAGTTGATCTCTTGCTTTTTCCAACTCCCTTTTGCGACCCCCACCCCCAATAACTCGGAACCTCACTCGCCCCTCAAGCATCTTAGCTACCGGTGGAATGACAGCATGAAGTGCTTGGGATTCCCCAATATTTCCAGCATAAAGGACTAACGGCAAGTTACCTGAATCATGGGATGAAAAATCTTTAAGTAAGAATTCATCATCAATACCATTTGTAAATACCAGTGGCTCGTAATCCGGGAGAATTTTACGGATATGCCCCAAGAAACCTCCTGACACGATATTTAAAGCGTCAGCCGAACGAAACGTCCAGCGCTCCATATAATAAAAAAGTGGTAAAAACCATTTCCAAATAGAGCTTTTTAAAATATCGCCTATAGTCTCAGTAAAAAGATCTCGTATATCTAGAAATAATTTTGCCTTTGAACGTCGAGCGATCCAAGCACCAAGTAAGGCAGTCATTAACCTTCCCGAAGTAGCTACTACGATGTTGTACTGCCCGCCATGAGTCTCCTTAAGAACTTTTCTCGCAAAGATACTAAAAGCCCATGCTTGATCAAGCATACCGCTTTGGTGCTTTGGTAAATTAATTCGCAATATTGAAACTAGCCCTGTTCGCTCATTTTCCAATGAATTAATATCCATAGAATGATAACGGTTTGGCTTAGTAGTAAGAATTTTTATCTCAACATCAGACTTAGATTGCTCCAAGAGAGCCTCTACAATAGAATCCGCTCGAAGAGCCCCAGGTCCGATATCTGGGGGATAATAAAAACTTAAAACTAAAATCTTCAAAACTTACTCCAAATAATGAGACTTTCATGGGATATTGGCATTTTATCGATTATTTTTAGCCGAATTCGCCAAGCCGCAACTTCCTTACTAAATTCTGGGTGCCAAGCTATTTCTTCAAGATAAATCACTGCATTGGATTCAATTTCAAATCTACAAATCATCTCTTGAGTGTTTAAATCTATACATTCAATTACCCGTTCGGAAATTTTTTTGGGGAAAACTTGGGGTCCAAGTGGGAAAATAATTTCTACACTATGAATACCATTACCAGATATCTCATCTTTAATACTCAATGCCGAGGCCTTCAATTCCCAGCGACGCTTATGCATTAATTTTCCAGGCAACCTTTCATATCCATCATGTGCAGCCTCGGCAAAACCCATGCCCTCACATTCACCTGACTTTACCGCAGTAGTTTTTGCACGACGTGCAACTCGAAAACCACCCCATACTTCTGAGGAATTTTCCCCATCAATTGCAACCGTACTATGCGCGAGAGTCCCCCGCTCCATTTGGCGCTGAGTACCCTGCCCATAAACTGATGTACCTCCATTTACAACAACCCTAATACCCATAATGGACATTTCAAATGACAAAGTATCAGCGTGGGCATGCCCAGGAAGATATTCGGGGCCGATTGAGGCAACATCAATCAGCACTACAGCAGCCCCATTTTCAAGCCTGATATAACCAGAATCTCTCAAATGTGTTGATAAGCCAAATGATTCGTAGCCAACATTAAAACCAAGATTCCTTGCATAGGAATCTAATTGTTGTGGCGTTGCTGCAATACAAAACGCAGCATCATTAAAAAAAGGGATTTCTCCGTCGGGGTGGCGCATGACCAAAGACCAATTGATCATTTTTTCGATTGCAAGACTTAAAAAAGTTGGCACACTCTCCCCATACAAGTTATGTAGCTGTTCTAAATCAAGTAAATCCTCAAGCACTATAAGGTGATACATGGGACTTAATTCAAAATGTCCCCCATCAGACAATATTTGTTCAGCAAGCTGCTCTCTATAAATATTAATTCCTGCCTCGTACCATTGCTCTCCTCCGACTTCAGAAAAATACTTCCCCGAAAAACAAAGGGCCTTGGCGTTTGCCAATAAATGATTCCCAAGTATGTGATACTCAAGGCGTTTATGTAGAAAATTTGTTTGATCGACTAGGCTTTGAATCATTTTTTTGCTTGCTTTATTACCCATAAGCAACCATTTAACCCAATTTACTATTCGCAGAGAAAGAGGGTATGCCTCCCATCCAACTGATCTAATGGGAGGATTCTCATCAATCCATCGATCAATAAGTTTGGTGTGCCAATCAAAACGAAAATTTCCATTAATTGATGTCAAGTCATCAAAATAATGTAGGTTATACAGCCAAAGCTTTGTGAGGCTATCGTCCACCCAAATTGAAGAGTCTGTAATATTTTTTTCTAAGCCCAAAAAGCATGCTTGATTTTCGGAAAACAGTTTTGCCTCCCTGTCAATGGCCTGCTTCCAAAATATGCTTGGCGATAGCGGTTTAGCTAAAGAATGTTTGCCAATTTTTGGCCAATAAAAAGAATACCAAAGCCTCCAAAGTATCTGTCTAGAACGAAGATATCTAACGGTATTCCAATAAAGTGATATTTTCTTGAGCAACTAATTTCCAGACCCTAAAAGATGGGAAGATTTTATCTTTTTAAGTTTATGATCAAGCAATATTTCTCAGTCACGATCTAGCCAACTCAATGCTAACTCTCGTCACCTCGAATATTTCATCTATTGGAATTGGGCTTGGAGCGCCATTCTTAATTGCCTCTAGATACTGATAAGCACAATTATACTGCCCCTTATCCTGTCGCCACAAATTCAATTTCTTAAAATTTGGCCAACCATATCCACTTAATTTTCTAAAATTTTCTAGTAGCAATACCCTTCCTTGGGAAAAAATTTCCAGCCTCTCTTTTGGGTAAGATTTTGGGCCATTTGCGAAATAGTTGATTGAGCCTACTGAGCCGTCAGAAAATTTTAGCAAGATACTTACAGTATCTCTTGCGACCGAATCCATTGTTGTTCGGCTCCAACTTACAATTGGACTATCTGCCAAGCATCTTAATAGATCGATAAAATGGCATATTTCACCAATTAGCCTTCCCCCGCCAACATCAGGGTCTTGCGTCCAATGACCCATTGGAATAGCGCCAGCATTTACCGTCATCACAAATGACTTTGGCCCACTCGTGCCTTGCAATAATTCCTTAATTTTTAGTATTTGTGGTGCAAAGCGTCGATTAAATCCAACCATCAAAATTGGCTGCCTTGAATCATAGGAACAGTCACTGTAAGCGTTCTCAATTTTACTTAACTCCTCTAGAGTTAAGCACAAGGGCTTCTCACAAAAAATATGTTTACCTGCTTCAAGAGCTTTTAAAGTGTAGTGAGCATGGCTGTTATGCTGCGTAGTTATTACTATGGCGTCCGTGTCAATATCTGTGATTGACTTACTAGAATCTGTGGTAGTAGCATCAAACCCAAATTTCTGACCAACATGTAAACCACTTACCCCACCATTAGAAACTATATACCGCAATTCCGCCCCGGCCTTCTTAAATGCTGGAATAAGAATTGCCCCTGCATAATTACCTGCACCTATAAAGCTAAGTTTCGGGTTGGTTATTTGCATATTATTACGGGATTTATGAGTAGGCGTAAGAATTACTGTGTCTGCATCTTTGGCATGAGTAAGGCCTGGATATGTAATCAATATCCCAAGAAAGGGGTCAGATCCACCAATCAAACTATAAGCATTGCCTGCGTTTTCTATTGAAAAACGATGTGAAATCAGCGGCTTAACATCAAGTCGACCATCTGACATCATATCAAGAACAGCCTCAAAATTTCTCTGCTCCGTCCATCGAACAAATCCAAAGGGGTAATCATGTCCCTTCTCTTCATAATTGGAGTCATATCGCCCAGGCCCATATGAAGCAGAAACCTGAAAAGTGAGCTCCTTCTTATAGAAGTCATCACGAGATAAATTTAGTCCTGTAACACCAACCAGAATTATGCGACCCCTTTTTCTGCACATTAAAGCTGCCTGATGAACTGGATCGCTACTTTTGGTAGTTGCGGTAATAATGACAGCATCAACTCCTCTGCCACGGGAATACGCTACGGACAGTTCGACAGGATCTTGACCGGCAGATAAGTCTACAATTTCGGCACCAAACTTCTTTGCAAGCTCAAGTTTTGTTTTATCGAAATCTATCCCTATTACACGACAACCATGAGCTCTAAGCAACTGAACCGTTATTAAACCAAGCAAGCCTAATCCAGTGACCACAAAAGTTTCGCCAAGCGTTGGATTTGACAATCGAATACCCTGTAACGCAATCGCGGCTAGAACTGTAAATGTAGCCTCATCATCTGATACCCCATCAGGAACTAATGCACATAGATTTTGAGGGGAGCTAACCACTTCGGCATGTTTACCATTACTTGCAACTCTGTCACCATACTTAAATCCAACAACTCCTGAACCTACCTGAATAATCCGCCCAACATTGCAATAACCGAGCGGTAATGGCTGATCTAACTTATTTAAAATAGCATCTAAAGTTGGCTGAAGTCCATCTGTTTTTATTTTATCGAGAACCAATTTAACTTTATCCGGTTGTTGGCGCGCCTTTTCTAACCAACCAGCCTTACCAAACTCCACCAGCATACGTTCAGTACCAGTAGAAACAAGGGTGGATATTGATTCAATAAGCAAGTGTCCCGAAGAAAGAGTGGGGATGGGGACATTAGAAACTTTCGTTTCTCCAGTTTTTAATGATTGAAGTATTTGTTTCAATTTGGAATCGCCCTAAGGTAAGTTAATTAGTATCTACACAAAATTTAATTTAATTTTTTATGTATAAGTGATATTTGCAAGCATTTAGAAATTCCCCAAAAAATAAAAACGCTCACAAAAGCGAATAGCACCCAGATATAACACCAGCTTTGCATGGTTAAAACTTGGGAAAAAGAAGATTGGGAAAGATAATATGACCACATAGTAAAGTAGACAGCGCATGCTATTGAAACTGCTGATTTAGCGTAACTACACCACCTAGATGCAATAAATAAATAAACGCCAAATATTATTTCAACCACAAACGTGGTCCAATACCCTCCCAAAATATAACCATTTGTTATATGGAAGCCAAAGGGAACATTACCTTGAACAAACGCACTCTCTAACTCCATAAAATTTGAAATTAAGACAGTCTCAGAGCCGTCTGAGCCAAAACCAAAAAAACCCAGACCATACAAGCTTCCAGTGAACTCATGGTGAGCTGGAAAAAAACTCAAATAGTAAGGAAAACTAGCCCCCATTCTATATATTAATTGGAATATCGTTAAACTAAATGCATCTTCGCCTGCGCCTACCATGTTATAGCTCAAAACCAAGTAACTAAAAGCAACCAAAAAAATAAATGCTATTTTTTTCCACGTTAAAACATCTTTAATCCAAAAAACAACTCCAATATAAATAAATAAAATTACAACAGGACCCTTCTGGACTGTAGATAAAATAAGAAAAATAAGTAAACCAAAAGAAAAAAGGATTGAAAATAGATGAATATATGATTTTCTGTCCAAGAAAATGCTAATCATACATACCAGTAGTGTTGGCAGTCCAACATAAATCATTCCAAAGTAAAAATTGCTTAATTTTGAGAAGGCACTTTGACGAGCCAAAATATGTTGCGCATAATTAGCATCAGAAGTAATATTAACTGAGTTCAAAATTAAATTATTAAAATATAGATCAACCAAGCAAACAGATGATAATGCTAAAAATGAAAAAAAGACCGGAGTCATCCCAATTGGGACAAGTAATTTATATGTAAATAGCATTACTCGTTCTACAGATTTTTTTGAGGAACTTAATGCTGAATCAAGTAGTATGCAAATTATTTGCGGTATAACCAAGGGGGATAGCAGCAAAAAAAAGTATCCTTCTCCACCAATCGCATTCAAGACCTGAATATTATTATAGCTCTTAGTCATATCAACCCAATAATCATAGAATTTCTCTACCGATAATAAAGAGGCCCCTATGACGCATGTAATCGTATAAGAAACACCATAAAGAATTATTGGAATCCTAGCTTTATTTGTAAGCCTTTTTATTAGCATGCCATTAGCAGCCAACGCAGCCACTAATAGAAATAAGAATTCCATCATCTTTTTTAACCCCCTTTAATCATTAATGAACTTCCTGTATTCTTGATTTAAAGTGATTCAAAGCTAGATAGAATTTTTTTCACATGATGTTCCCATGTATATTTTTCGAGCGCTAAAGCACGAGCATTTCCTCCAAGTTTATTTCTAGCATCTGGGTTATTTGCTAAATATTTCAACCCATTTATAAGGGCTTGCACATCCCCCGGGGGGCACAAAACTGCAGCCGCACTATCTAAATTTTCCAGAGAAAACTCTGCTTTATCGCATAGGATGGATGGTTGCAATACCTCCCCAATTTGTGCTAAATCTGATGCCAAAATGGCTTTGCCCATTGCCATGTATTCAAAAAGTTTTGTGGGTGAACCAAAAAATTCTGATCCATCCAAATTTTGAATATGAGGAGATACCAAGATATCGGAGGCAGCAAGATATGCCGGGGCCTCTTCTTGGGGAATCAGCCCAGAAATAACTACCCTACCCGTGCTCAAGACAGGAGCGAGAATGTGTTTAACATTAGACATTTTCAATCCATCCCCTACAAATAAGAAATATAAATGCGATGATTTCGCATCATTCAAACGCTCAGAAATAATTTTTAGAGCTGCTTCTGCAAATCGCTCTGTACCATGCCACTCACCAAACGTCCCAACAAATGTTGCAAGAACCGCATCATTAGGAATTCCATAACGACTTCTTAATTCAAGACTGTTTTTTTGGGAAAATCTTTCTGGGTTGAAGAGAATGGGATCTATGCAGTTCGGATAAACTACAATTCGAGATTCATCAACACCTCTACCTATTAACTCCTTACGAAGTACATCGGATATAGTAACAATCAGATGAGCGTGCTGTAGACATACTTCCTCTCCTCTGGCTGCAATATTATGATATCTAAGTGCTTTTCCCCAATTTTTTGCAACCCAGACTTCTGATCCGTTATATTCAATAATAAGAGGTAATTTATATCTCCGACTCAACAAAACCCCGGAAATATTTGCCAAAGACATTCTTTGATATATAAATTGTGGTTTTTGCATCTGAAGCGCTGGAAAACATTGCGAAGTACTGCTGGCATTAAATCGATAATAGGTTGTTTCAAAAGGAACAGTTAAAAATTTAGGGGGCTTTAAATCTAGAAAGCGAGCTTTTTTACTTACCATCAGTCGACCTCCGACAGAAGCAAAAACAAGGTCAATGCCTCGCTCGATAAATGCATTTGCAACTCCACTAATATGCCCTACTGACCCACCCGCTTTAACTCCAAACCATAAATTTGCATTTAAGTAAAATGCACCACTTCCATGGCCGTCAACTTCCACACGACTCATCCTTTTCAAGAATTTAACCTGTTGATCAAAAACGAAGGTGTAGAGAATCGCAACTATGCTGGCTATTAAAACTCCACACGCAGCAACTAAAGCATCAAGTCTATTAAAAATACTTAACTCATCTTGACCAGTCAAAATTAAGCGTGATCTAGCGCTTGGCAAAGCACCGAGCAATTTAAGCGTTGGAATTAAGACGGATGACGACTCATCCTCAATTGCTATAACCACGTTACTACAGTTAATGGATAATAGATATTTTCCCATTTGGAAAAAACCAAACTGACGAAGTTCCGAAAGGGTATTAAAGTTTAAATTTGGCCCAATTTTAGTTTCAATTTTCCTTCTAAACTGACCAGAAAGTGGATAGGTTGAAATTATAAAATTCATAAATAATTATTTCTATGTTTCAGGTAAACAAAATAACTTACTCCCACCAAAATAAACAGGAGACCGACTGACTGCGCCATTGCTGCTCCATCAGCGCCCAACTTGGGAACTAGATTTAAAGCGGTTAATAGCGTTATAAGAAATCCAAAGGACCATATTGCGACAAGCTTAAGAGGAAAGTCACTGGATACAATATATTGCGAGAGAATAGATATCGCGGCATAGGCAATAATGCCCGGTAACAAGCAAATTACCACTGAATATGATGGGCTAAATTCTTCCCCAAATATAGCCTCAATGAGGCTTTTTCCAAATACAACTAAGATAATTGATATTAATAAAATTCCGCCCATGGTTACCCATAGAGATACCTTCGTTACACTCCATTTGTCACTACTACTTTTCACCAAGCGCGGTAAAAGCACCAGCGCTACGGATCCCGGAAGCACAGCAATCACATCGAATATCTGAACTGCTATGGAATATTGTCCTAATTCATGAGTGCCATGAGAGCCGCCAATAATTAATATACCTATTCTTGGCAGGAGAAATCCAATGAAAATAGCAAAATAAGCTCTGAATGAATATTTAATACCCATTTTAAATAGAACAAAATCTGGTTGAAAAGGAGAATATTTTGGTTTCAGAACGAATATGCCAGTTATAGCAGAAATACATGCAGCAAACGATACGACTAAAAGAAAAATAGCAGGCGTGGAGATAATCCAACCAATTGTCAGCATACCAAGTACGACGATTATGGAATTTCCAAATTGCCATAAGTTCATAATAAAAAACTTTTCATTTCCTGCCATTACGCTGGAAACCAGACTTAAGAGTAAGCTACCCGCACAAATAACTGGTATAAACCAGAGTAGATAAGCTGGCATACCAAAAAAAGCCTCTAATATTGTGCCAAAGCAGAAAATTGAAACTGCTGTAAAAATTAGCACAAAGCAAGAGAGCAAGATGCTGTTCACAAGCATTGGCCATGATCTTTCGCAATCTTGAGCAACATAAAAAATATTGCTTGATGTTAGCCCAAAATTTGAAAATTGAGCTACCAAACCGGCTATCGCTATCACTTGAAAATATTGCCCTCTTCCATCTGGCCCTAACAATCTCGCGGTAAGCACACCTGCAATTAGCGATAATCCTATTATTGCAAATCTAACTAGTATTGTGCCGAGCGCTGGGTGAGTCAATCTGCAAGCTGAGTTCAATAGATTATTTATGGGCTTCATAATCCATTGATACCCCACCTTGAAATTCTAAATTGAGCTCGAGATTTTCACCCTTAGCGGTCCAAACTAAACGATTGGCCTCACACCTAACGCCATAAGATCTTGAAACCCAGCCACTCTCTAAATTTAATGACCATACTCCGGCAGCAGACCACTTAATTCGAAAGAATTGGTCTGCTACTCTCAAATTAATACAGTCATCACATAAATCTACAATTTCGACTTTAGGAGCCAACAGCAGCGGGATTCGAATATCATGGGAATTTGTTTCTCCCTCAAATTTATCCATAACGATAAATTTTCCACTTCCCCTTAATAATTTAAATGTTCTCACTGGAATTACCGGCGGCGTAAGCCGTCTATAGCCAGTATGTGAAGCGACAATCTGTTCTGTATCCTGACCGAGGTCAACTAAACGAACTTCGGGTTTTGCATCATATTGAAGTGTCCACAGCATTTCTGGGCCGTAAAAGCGATTCTGCTCTTGCCCGTCTATCATCGGCGTATTATGCGCATATCCACTTCTAAAAGCATTTCGCTCTTTAAAGTCGGCTGTATATACAAAAGATCCAGCATCGGATACAAGGGTTACCCCATCAATTGCCAGCTCAAAACTTAAAATATCATTATGTCCATGCCCGCCCCGCCCCGCCAAACCGATTGGAGCAGCATCTATAAATGCATGCACTCTTTCATCACGTAATATGAAATAACCGCTTTTCTCAAAAGCAATTGAACGTGGAGATTTTTCTAAAAAACCTTGAGTCCCAGGTAATCTCTTAGCTCCTTCAGGACCAAACCACCACCAAGCCTCGATAGGGGGAGCTGAAATTGCATCTATAAGTTCCATATCATCAAGGAATAGACCTATTAGACCTGGTAAATAGCGATGATCCATAACATGCTCAGGACCAAATGGGATTGACCTTGCATCATCCGCATCACCCCATAGTGGACTGCTACCATCTTTGCGAACATATGCCGCGGTAAAATGCCCCATAGCAGCCAGTCGATGCTTAAATTCCTTAGACATTTCATGCCCAGCAGTTCTTGCATAAGCAGCAGCAATCAAAAATAGCTCTGCCACGAGCCGGTGATACGCTACGGAGGCTTCAAAGTTGACACCTTCGACACTAACTTGCCGCGGCATTTCTTGCTCAAGCTCTGCAATACCGTTGCACAACCAACGATTTGCATCTTGCCCGCGACCAAAAAAAGTTCCTGCAACTACTAAGGCAGAAGCATCAGCCGTAAAGTGATTCCCATTAATATCACCACGCTCAATAAATCTCTCGGCGAAAGTTGCGTGCAAAAACATTGATGATAAAAACTTTGCCCTAAAGCCTTCATCAGTCCAAGACTTTGAGCGGCCACAAGCATAGAACAGCCAAGACCATACGAGTATGCGCATAGCAGGCTCCATTGTCACACCCCAATTCACACTCATTGCGTAAGGATTTGCAAGAATCCATGAGTCAATTACTTCACGTGCAATTTCTGCATAACGCTCCTCACCCGTTAACAAATATGCTTGACCGCATGGGATCAGCCACTGCATACGAGAAAGCTCCCATACAGTTTTCACATCACTAGATCTTCCTTGATTAATGTAATCAATGCTGCGGAAGTAACCCAAAGGCCAAGAGTCTCCAGTTTTGTAATCCTGACTCCAGTTTATCCTCTGACCTAAACTTATTTGACCTGATCCAAGCAAGTCAATTTCATGATTGCCAGCCATATTTGCCAAAGAGAGAATATGTTCCTTAGAGTTGTCATCTGGATAATCTTCCCAAGAAAACCCAGAGGGAAGGTAAAAAGGCACAGGTGAAGATAGAATTCTAGTCCAGCACGCTTCTATGTCTTTGTCGCCTAAAGATTTTAAGAGCTCATTAATTGAAAAATTTTTTCCAAATTTAGGTTGCGTAAATCTATCTAACTCATGACCAATTTCAGTTATTAGACGTTGGAAAATATAGCTTGGGGGTTTTTGAATTAACCGAACTAAACGATAAAATAAATTCATACGATAGCTGTTATGCAAAAATACCAAGCAAAAAAAATTTAAATAGCATTAGAGTTTTAACAATTTTTTAAAATTAATTTGGCGAATTCTAATTTCTTGAATTACAAACCCACCCTTAACGAACAAATTAACAGCTTCTTTTTTAGAATACAGTCGCACGTATGGTTTAAAAATTAAACCATCGACATCTTTTTCGATTTGAAATAAGGTACTGCCAGAGTCACATTTAAATAGCGAATGATTTCGGATGTTTTCACCAATGTCAGCAATCACGATGCCGCCTCTTCTACCCAATACCTATGCCATTCGACAAGGTTAAATAATGTCCACATAAATACCGAATAATCGCTTCTTCCGTAAATATGATTTGAACACATGTCTTTGATAAATTCTCTATGAAATCCCAAGCGGTTAATCAATGGAGACTTCAAAATAGATTCCTGGACTCGTCCTCCAAAAGGACCCCGCATCCACTGAGACATTGGGGCACCAAACCCCATTTTTTTGCGATCAATAATCTCATTAGGAATTAACTCCCTTACAGCTTTCTTGAGTAGATATTTAGGGTCTTGGTTTCGGATCTTGTCACATTCAGGGATATTCATTGTGAACTCTACAAGCTCATGATCTAAGAATGGTACGCGAGCCTCAATTGATGTAGACATGCCAATTTTATCAACCCTCATCAACAATAATTCAGGTAAACGCAGCTTAAATTCACTATAAATCATCCTTGTTAATGGATCGCTATTGGGATACGCAGCATCAAATGGATCAAAGAATGATTTAACTACATTAAAACTATCTGGCTTCAGGTAGCCCTCTGGCAAAAGTCCACAGTCAATCATTTCAGGAGCAACTATAGGAGCAGGAAAATAATTTGGGTCAAGCAGCTTTTGTTTCATCAAATCCCAAAATACCATTGAGCCACACCAAAAATGCTCGCGATTACTAGCTGCGCGATTAATAACATCAGCATAGGGCAATAGGCTAGGGCGTATATGCGATGCCATTTTAGCGGCTTGAGCAACCCCATATTGTAAAAACTTGGGGAGAATAGTTCTAAAAGGGTTCCAGTATTTCTTGTATAGCTCTCTGTACATCATGTAACCAGAGTAACCGCAAAATTGCTCATCTGAGCCTTCTCCAACCTGCACAACGGTAGCCCCGGAATCACGAGCTAACTTGGAAACAAAATACAATGGAATACATACCCAGTCCGCAATAGGCTCATCTTGAGAATGAATCATTTGCTCTAGATAACCAAGCATATCAGACTCATCTATAAGTACCTCATGGTGATTAGTATTGAACCGCTTAGATACTAACTTTGCTTGCTCCAGTTCATTCAGATGCTGATAATCTTTAAAACCAACTGTAAAAGTATCGACGGGACGATCCATAAACTGAGACATTAATGCAACATTAATTGAAGAGTCTATGCCTCCCGACAAAAAAACTCCAAATGGAACATCAGACATCATCCTGCGTTCCACAGAATCATGTAATCGATTTTTAATGCCGCGAATATAAAATTCTTCACGAGCAGCGTCAGAAAGATTGGCAATATCATCCTTGGAATTCGCCTGACCAGGAACGGCATCCCAATAGCGCTTTGCCACAACTTTTTTCCATCGCTTTACCGAAAGATAATGTCCTGCCGGTAACTTGTAGACCCCACTAAACATGGTCATTGGCGCAGGAGTTGTCATGAATGATAGGTAATGGAACATTGCCTGTGGGTCCACCTCACGTTTTAAGCCGGGATATTTGAGAAGAGCCTTTATTTCTGATGCAAAAATTAAAGTGCCCTCAACAAACGAAAAATAAACTGGCTTAACGCCAATTCGATCACGTATAAGATGCAAGGTTTCATTTTTCTGATCCCAAAGAGCCACTGCATAGTCGCCTGCAAGACGCTCTAAAAGCCCCTCAATACCCCATTCCTCAAGTCCATGCACGAGTGTCTCGGTATCAGAGTGCTCGGTACGAAATTTATGACCTGTTTTTTCTAGTTGCCCACGAAGGTCAAGATGGTTATATATTTCGCCATTAAACGTAACCCAAACTGTTTCATCCTCATTAGACATTGGCTGCGAAGCTGATGTAGCCAAATCAATAATAGATAAGCGCCTATGACCCAAACCAACCATCCGATCAGGCGACAACCAAACTCCTGCGCCATCTGGACCACGATGAACCATGGTATCTCTCATTACCCTTAGGACAGATTCATCTACAGGTGAATTACTTGAATAATTAAATATGCCGACGATGCCACACATGATTAACCTTTTCCCTTTAAGATAAAGCTCTCTACTTTTAAGCTGACTCGAGTTACATCTACTTGGTCTTGAAAGGATATTGGCCAGCGCTGCTCTTTAATTCCTTCCGCGAGGGCCACAAGCTCTTCGAATTGACCCTTTTGAGTGGATTTAGAAGACCACCCACCTCGCTTCAATCCAGAAACCTTTAATTCTTGATAATCGTTTAGTGATAGAACCTTCCCGTCGTAGAAAATATCCATTTGCTCTTTAGGAAATTCTTTATCTCCCAATGCAGTGTAAGTAAGGCTACAAACTGATCCATCATCATAGGAAATTGTGGCAATAAAATTATCATTGTTGCCCCACTGTTTACCATTAGCATTTATTGTTGCAGCCTGAACATCGATAGGTCGAGCGTTAGTTAGATATTGGAAAACATCATATATGTGACACCCTTCCCCAATATTTCTACCCCCCCCCTCTGGGCCATGAACCCAGTGTTCACGTGGGATAAACCCTGCATTCATTCGATAATTAATCATTAGTGGAGTAGTACGTTTACTAAGTAATTTTTTGGCTTGCACAAGCGCAGGGGAAAATCGGCGATTAAAACCCGTCATCAGGATAGGAGCGTTCTCGCCGATGTCACTATAGAAAGACTCATATTGATAAATTTCAGCCTCAGTAAGCGCCATTGGCTTCTCTAGTAATACATGCTTACCAACCTTTAAGGCTCTCAGCGCCATATCAGCATGTAAATCATGTCTTGTGGCAATCAAGACTAAATCTATTTCTGGATCTGCAAGTATTTCCTCGTAGTCGGTACTTGCATAAGCAGCATGATTTTGCATAGCAACTGCAGTTGCATTTGCTCCAGTTCGACTCATAACTCCACGCAATTCATAATAATCGCGCAACTTAGCTATGTTTGGTAAATGCATTCCTTGCGCGAAACCTCCTGCACCTGCAAGCGCAACTTTTATTAGCCCTGGTTGACACCGCATTGCACCAGGCATTTTCACAGTGCGCACTTCAACAACATCCTGAGGATAAGAGAGGGTTACTACTAGCTTGGTATGGCTGCCGGTTTTGAGAGCTTCATATGCCTGAGGGGCTTCTTCAATAGAGAATGATTCTCCCGCAAGTAAATCGAGCTGAATACGGCCATCTGCAAGCATGTCAAGGTAAGCCGACATATTGCGGTTCTCTGTCCAGCGCACATAAGCAAACGGATAATCCTGTCCGCCTTCTTCATACACAGGATCATATCGCCCCGGTCCATATGACGTTGAAATCCGAAAATCAATTTCTTTATTATAGAAATCAGATCGATTTAAATTTAAACCAACATCCCCAACAAGAATGACGCGACCTTTTCTTCTGCAACTCTTAAATGATTGGCTAACCACCTCATCACTTGACGTTGCGGCCGTGATAATAACTGCATCAGCACCCATACCATCCGTAAGCCTCAATACTTGAGCAACATAATCTTCTGCATTAGGATCAAGACCATAATTCATGCCAAGCGTAAGTGCTAAATTTACCCTTCTTGGGTCGGGATCCACACCAATCACACAACACCCATTTGCCTTTAGCATTTGAGCGGTTAATTGACCAAGCAACCCGAGCCCCACAATCACAATCTTCTCACCAAGAGTGGGTTCGCAACGACGAACTCCTTGTAGCGCAATAGCTCCAAGGGTGACGGTACATGCACGCTCTGTACCGAGATTGTCAGGCAACTTTACCGCCAAGTTAATTGGTACATCTATGAATGATGCATGATTAGCAATGCCCGCTCCTGCACATGCAACTTTATCGCCAAGACTAAATCCCACCACATCTTCACCCACTGCAATAACCACACCGGCGGCTGAATACCCTGTAGGCGCCCCACTTGACAACTTTCCACGAACTCGATCTATGGTGCGGCTTAGCCCTTGATCTTTAACCATATCAAGAACTTTTCTCACATTCTCAGGCTGTCGAAGAGCTCTTCTATAGAGTGGCAAACCCGACATCCGAACGCCAGCAAGTTCAGTACCAACACTTACACAAGAGTGAGCTACTCTTACTAAAATATTTCGTCGTCCAACAGTAGGCATCGGAACATCTTGAACCACTACAGAACCATCTTTAACTAATACCTGCCTCATTGAAAACTTCCACGAGTATCAATAACAACTTTTCCTTCAAGCTGAGACTTGGTAATTTCACTAAATGCACTATGGTTAACCAACATTACAACTATGTTAGATCGCTCTATTGCATCGTGCCAATTTACAAACTCAACATCTGAAGAGCTTTTCAAAGGTTCTGGCAACACAGTAATATGTGGCTCAACAATCAATAATTTTCCGATATTATTCTTGGCTAACATCTGAACAATTTCCATCGCAGGGCTTTCACGCAAATCATCGATATCCGGTTTAAAAGTAACACCCAAACATGCAATGATTGGTGTATTGAGCTCCTTTGATTTTTCAGCAATCACTTTAACTATGTAATGAGGTTTATGGTCATTGACCTCTCGTGCAACTTTAATTAATTGAGCCTCTTGAGGTGCAGAATGCACTATGAACCAAGGATCCACAGCGATGCAATGACCGCCGACACCCGGCCCCGGCTGGAGAATATTTACCCGCGGATGCCTATTAGCAAGCTTTATCAACTCCCACACATTAATTTGCAATCTGTCGCAGATTAGAGATAACTCATTAGCAAAGGCAATATTGACATCTCTAAAACTATTTTCAGTAAGTTTACACATCTCCGCTGTTCGAGCATCAGTAATTACACACTCTCCCATGACAAAAGTTTTATACAACTCTGAAGCCAATTCAGAGCATTTGGGGGTCATGCCACCAATAACACGATCATTTTCAACGAGCTCTCGTAGAACATGGCCAGGTAGAACACGCTCCGGGCAATATGCAATACGGATGTCACTTTGAGAACCAGCCTGATGGGGAAATGATAAATCAGGTCTTGCAGCAGCAAGCCAGTTAGCCATTTGATCAGTAGCGCCTACTGGAGAGGTGGATTCTAAAATAACCAAATCCCCTTTCTTCAGAACCTTAGCTATAGATTTTGATGCTGATTGAATATAATTGAGATCGGGAATATGCTGATCATCGGATTGATGTTTGAATGGAGTAGGCACAGCAATTAAGAATGCCTCTGCATTTTCAGGCGTAGTGACTGCCCTAAGATAACCTTTGGATACAGCCGAATAAACTACGGCTTCCAAATCAGGCTCTTCAATATGAATGCTGCCAGAATTGATTGTGTCAACTGCGCCCTGATTAACATCGACCCCGATAACATTAATCTTTCTACTTGCGAACATAGCCGCAGTAGGAAGCCCGATATAGCCTAGCCCTACAATTGAGACAGTTTTAAATTTATTCATAATTAGTCGCTACCTATTCGATACATATTTTTAAAGACACTTGCGATTATCTGACTTGCGCTACCATCTCCATATGGATTATGAGCAAAAGACATTTTTGAATAAGCATCTTCATCACGAAGCAAACGCACCACCTCAGTTATAATCGAACTGCTTTCCGTTCCAACTAACCGAATCGTTCCAGCTTTAACAGCCTCAGGCCGCTCGGTATTTTCACGCATAACTAAAACAGGTTTTCCAAGCGAGGGAGCCTCTTCTTGAATGCCGCCAGAATCTGTCAAAATCAGATATGAGCGCTTCATTAAATACACAAAAGGTAAATAATCCAATGGGTCTATCAAAAATACATTCTCAAGCCCATTTAAGATTCTTTTAACAGGCTCCTGAACATTTGGATTTAAATGAACTGGATAGACAATCTGAACATTATCTATCTCAGCTATCTGACTTATGGCTGAGCAAATATTTTCAAAGCCAGACCCAAAATTTTCTCTTCTGTGACCGGTAACCAGTATTAACTTGCAAGACGGATCTAAATAAGGGAATTGATTTGCAAGGTCGTGTCTCAAAGTCAAGTTCGTATCTAAAATTTTATCGGCCTGAAGAAGGGAGTCAATCACAGTATTTCCAGTTATAAAAATTGACTCAGGATTTACACCCTCCCTAAGTAAATTGGATTGCGAGCTATCTGTAGGTGCAAAGTGAAGATCCGCTATTCGACTAGCGAGCTGACGGTTAGCTTCTTCTGGCCAGGGAGAATATAAATTATGGGTTCTTAGTCCCGCCTCCACATGCGCTAGTTTAACTTTTTTGTAATAGGCCGCAATCGAAGTAGCGATTGTTGTTGTTGTATCGCCATGCACAATAATCCAGTCGGGCTTGGCATCATCTATAACAGACTCCATTCCCTTCAAAATCTTGCACGTTAAGTCAGTCAAAGTTTGACCGCCATTCATTAGATCCAAATCATATTTAGGATTTATTTGGAATAGTTCTAAAACTTGATCTAACATTTGGCGATGCTGAGCGGTTACACAAACATCAACTTCAATTCCGCTAATATTTGATAGTGCACTAACTACAGGAGCCATCTTAATGGCCTCAGGACGAGTTCCAAAGACTATTAGAAATTTAATTTGCATATTTTTTATTTGAATTAGTAAATTTTTTATCGAAATTTTTAGAAATTACCCATTTAAAAAAGGTCGGTGAAAATTAAAGGTTAATATCGAATAAGTCTTTAGGTAAAACCCAACCAGGGTAACTGATGAACTATTGAAATTTTTTTAATTTCTACTTTAAAATACTGTATTACACTAATTATTAATATAATTGACTGCAGTAATATTATCACTCAAAACAAAAAATCATTACAAATATCATATCCAAATTCATTTAAATCAAATTTAAAAAATCACCCCCTAAGCCGTTAAAATGGTTGACCCAAGACTCCCAAACAACGTATCGTTATGCGGAAAATCATTGAGATTCTACTCCAATGCACGAATCCCCCGCGGCCTCGCCTATGTTTAGACTTGATGCATCCAATCTAGCTGTAAGGCCTGGTCGTACAAAGTAGTAACTGACTGTATCTTAACCATCATCACCTAAAAATAAATGAGCTGCGCTCTCTTTACTCATTAGGATATCAGTGAAGTCATTAAATGAATCTAAGCCGCTAAATTAATAACCCCCAATAGAACAACATAAGAAATCGTGATGAGAACTTTGAAAGATTCAAGCCCTCATTTATCGTTGATCTTAATTGAATTGCATTTATTGCATTATTAACAATTTGATTGAATGAACCGTTGTACACATGATGTTATGTGCAACTCAAGATAATCACCAACCTCTAAAGCAAATCCAGAGGCAAAGTAGCCCACAGCCTTTAGATTTTTCAAAAGGTGATAAAGATCATAACTTTCAAAAAACCGTCTACATTTTGAAACTCTTCAGCCCTGATCAAACCCAGTTATAAGCGCAGTTGTAAATTCGTTGAATAATTCAAATAATAATGAATAATTATTTGAATCTATTCCAACTCTATAGAGATTTTTTTAGATAGGTGAATTTAAACAAAGCTTGATAGTCTTCCGCCAAACCACTATCTATCGTATGGTCGAACCGATAATACAAATAATTATCGTAGCCATCAAAATCAAGTATTTGATTATTTTGAATCGGCAGTCTCGCTTCATAGAATCTTAAACACTCGCCAGCCGCATCTCTTAAAGAATAATTAATGTTGAATCTTGAAGTACATACTTTCCTAAACTAGTTATTTAGAATTGATTTAGCATATGGCCATTAGTCCAAGTATCATAAAGATTTCCCACATCTCGATTAATGATACTAATATAGTTGACTTGTTAGATGGCTGCAAAGTCCTGTCGCAGCATATCTAAATCCAGGAGTAACATCATTTAATCCTTTAAGGTCAGATGCTCCAATAAGACCCTCAAAATTCACAAACCCAGATTATTAATAAAGAAAGCGATAGACAAAATCTCAATAAGGAGACTGACTCTAATGATTGGTTAAAAAATCAGAATTGATACCACATAGCCTTTTTGCATTATCCAAAACACAACATTTGAGATAAATAAGTTCAACGAACTGACTGGTGTATGTGCTAGGTGTGATGGCGGATGTTTTTGTTGGAGCCGTTATATTAAAAGACGGCACTAAATTTCCAGCTTATTTAATGTTTTGCAACAAGCGGTCGACAACGAATTTTGAACCATATATAGACAAATGGTTGTCATCGTAAAACAAAAGTTTGTTTCCATCATAAATACTGCATGCGCCGTTTTTACAAAAATAGTTTTGTGTGTTGAGGAAAGTAACAAACGGATTTTCGGTCTTTAATCTAGATATAAAATCATCGTACGCCAACCTTTCCTTGAAGTCAGCAGTAGTTGCCTTATCGCAAAACGCAGGATATTCCTTAACATTATTACGCAACGCCACGCGCTTGGGCGCACACTGTTCAGCGTTTTCTTTTAGCATCGGGGTATCAACAACAAATACAATTTTTACACCTTGCTCTCTCAACATTTGAAATGTTGTAGAGAACCCATCCAAAAACTCTTTGGCTTCAGCAGATTCCAAATCATTGGGGAAATTATAATGACTAGAGACAAAAACATATTTTATGCTGGCATTCTTAGTCAAGTAGTCAATTGAAGACCTTAGAACATTTTGGCAGTTTTTTCTAGATTCCTTCCCAAAAGATGGCTGACATGAGCCAGCACCAATTACAGAGGCGCGGGTGAAATTTTTATCAACAGTATTATTTATAAATCCATACTGCAAATGGCCGGCGTGGCTATCTCCAATTATTAATACGTAAGGATCAGGATGAAGATAACAAGTTGGACTGTCATCTTTTAAAATACTGCCACATTCTATCATTGGGCCGGAACTAGCAAACCTCCAAACACGTGCATCCTTAAAATTACCTGGATCCTTGAATTTTAAACTCTGATCCGGTTGCACTTCAACCACGGTAGATCTTTCCACAACGGGCTTTTCATTCGATTGTGCTATTGGTATATGAATATTCTGATTGTCTTTTTTTCCATCATCAACAACACTATTAATTTCTGATCTCGAATCTTCAGAATTAATTCTCATTTTGTTTTTAATACTTACCCCTGAGCTTAATTGAAAAACCAAAAAAAATACAACGATTAAGTTTAAGAAAATCAAAAAAGCTGCTTTCATTTTATAGTTCTTATGGTTACGAATTCTAGCTTCAACTTTATGAAAAATTAATGCCGCTATCAAAGTTGAAATTACGATAACTCCGAAACCCTCCAAAATTCCCAGCTGTTTCTCAGTCAATAAGAAAGTTAAACTTATAATAGGCCAATGAATAAGATAAAGTGGATAGCTGATTTTGCCAATGTATATTAGATAACGATTATTCATTTTACTCTCGGCAATTGGGTTATTTGCCACTAGATAGAAGCAACTTGCCAAAATGGGTACCAGGGCTACGATGCCAGGATAGTTAATGGACTTATCAATCGCAAATGCGCAAATCAAAATCACCAACAAAGATATAAGTTTTATTTTATCGGCATTTACCCTAAGGAAATTGCTGTGTTGCACGTTCGGCAACAGCACTAGCAATGCACCCGCTCCCAACTCCCAGAATCTAACAAAAGGAGAAAAAAAGACATTCTCTTCTGCAAATATCGCATAGCATGACATCGAAAAAGACAACAATACTACAGCCACTACAAGATGCTTTCTTAATTGTGCACCATAGATAATCAAAAATGGCCACAGCATATAAAACTGCTCTTCCACACCAAGTGACCACAGATTCAAAAGAGGCTTGCTTATAGCATCATGATCAAAGTATCCACTTTGCAACCAGAAAAGAATGTTTGATACAAACAATAAGCCAGACAACGACTCCAAAAGTAATTCATTCCATTCGAAGGAGTCGTATATAAAAATCCCCGCCGAGAGCATTAATAATATTACAAAGAGTAATGCAGGTAATATTCTTACTATTCTTCGTGTCCAGAACTCTAACAAAGTTTGATTACCCTCACAAAGGATTTTTGTTATTAAATACCCTGAAATCACAAAGAAAACGTCAACGCCGATAAAACCACCAGGCAATAATTTTGGAAATACGTGAAATAGTACAACTAAAATAACAGAGACGCCGCGCAAGAAATCAATATCCTGCCTGTATGCTATGTTAGTAATAAGTATTTTATCTTTTGCTGAAACCAACGAGATATCCTCAGTAGCGTTGAATCTGAAGTCTCTAAGAGTTCTAAGCACTTTTTCTATAACATATTAAACAAATTTTATTTCTTAGATTGGAGCCTTGTTTACTTTTTAATTCTTTTTGTGACTAAACTAAACCTTATTGCCGATTAGATGCTTTGTATACACCATAGGTACGTTTACCTATAATGATGAGTAAGCTGATGAATAAGCCAGCCATCAATCCACCAACAAGAATACTAGCTTTTCTTGGAGATACCTTTTTTTGAGGAGCATAAATTGGAGTTGAAAAAAATGCTTTTTTTGTTTGAGGCTCCTGTAATAGAATTTCTAGATCGTTGATTTGAGTTCGTAAATCTTTAATTTCATTTTCTTTGCTCAAAGCTGTTGCAAGTAATAAAGTCGAAGCAGAAAACTTAGAATCAGAAAAATCAAAGCCGGTATTTTTCATAGGCAATAAAGTCATAATTTTTTCAGCTGACTCAAGCTTTAGCTTCAGGTTAAGCAATTGATTAGTCTTGCTTTCAAAAATTGGCTTTGCTAATAGATCCTGATTAGCACGAATATCATCCAGCACACTCTCCAGACATTTCTTAGCATCTTCCGGACTTTCTTCTATGTATGAAATAGTAATGATGGGGGCATTTCTTGCCAAAACTGGCTTGAGTGTTTTTGTAATTACCACTCCAGGCTCAAGATTTCCAATAACATTGCAAGCCACATATGTTTTTTGTGAATAATACATTGGCATCTTGAGTTTTTCTAATAAAAAAGCTGCAGCCTCCACATCTACACCTGCAACTTTGGCCACCTGAATATTTGCAGTGGCTTGGTATCTAGCAGGCAATGTCATGGCAAATCCTAAGCTGAGTAATCCGCCAACGATGCCACCAAGCGCAATCATTTTCCAAGATTCAACCAAGAAATCAATGACGCTCTTAAGAAAGAATTCATCTTCAGAAATTGTATTGGAAGATTGTTCTGGCATATGTATAGGGTCGATCTATTTTTTTGAATGATGTGGTCAATGCTTTTAATATTAACACTTTGTTACTTGTTCAGTGCTTTTCTCATGGATTTTTACGGCTACTTCTTGGTAATTGCCTTTTTAGTACTGCTTACTTAAGGTGGCAATCACTAACTATAAATGTTTAAAGCATTATTTAATATGTAAAAAAATTGATTTTGAAATATTTTTCTATTCGGATTTCAGCTGATACCAAATATTTCCCAAAACTTTATGCCAAATCCACCTTGTTAGCTGAAAGCTCACGCTACTGGGATAAAAATCCTGAGATGTGAAGGCTGTTTTTTTGATAAAACCCTCTTTTTCAAAAACGGGCTTTGCTCGTGGCATATGCAAAAAATTAGCCCATAAATAGATACTTTTAATGACATCTTTTTGAGCATTTCAGCTGAAGGAATAGCATTCTCTTGGGTGGTATTAGATTGGTCCTCAAGCCATTGAGGGCTTAGAACTAGTTCTTGCTCTAACACCAACTTCATCATAAATGCTTATGAAAGCTCTTGTTTACTCGCTTTATCAGGAGAACCCCCTGTTACCAAGATAGGTAGTTTGATTTGCCTAGCAAGCTTTGTTCGATATCTAAGTCTTTCCGTGGAGCTGGATGATAGATCTTGTTATTGATAATCTGGAGGAGTCTCTAAAGCACCTTTGCGGCGCCCACCACCTAATATGACGATAGCCTGGTGATTTTCGGAATTTCCTTTTAATAAGTCATTAGAGTTATTAGCTATGAAGTTAACATGTTTGCCAATTCACCCAATGACCGGCTAAGGTGGTGAACTGCACAGAAAAGTAATTGGTACTGGTTACCCAAATCATCACAATACCAACCGTGATGAGAGCTTTTTTAATAAGCTCATACTTTTTGATAAAAAAAACAGAGCATCACCCACACAATCTAAATACCTGGTGGCGTGAGTAATTCAGACAGAAGATTGCGCACGGCCCAACTGGCGCTCCATCTTTCCATACAGCTATCTTAAACTGTTTATAAATATGTCAAAGTTGAACTTTCCGATTAAAGTCCTAATTTTTAGTTTGCATGAGAGTTTTGCATAAGAAATTTCCTAGAATAAAATCCGAACTAGCCGACATACAAATCTTCAAGAACTTGTTACGCTCTTTTTTCTAATTAACAGAAAGAGGAGTTATTCATGGGGCATTTGCATGAAGTATTTTCTAAGAGAGACCGGTGTTAATCATGAACAAATAGCTGCGATGAATACAGCTCTGGCAATGAGTTAGAGCATGATGAAAAACCTCCATCAATCATTGCCACCAAGAATCGTGCCTGTGAATTCTTTATTCAGAAAGCCAAGCTTTAGCATTTAAATGCTTAAGCTTGCATGGGTAGCCAGGGCCTGAACTCTCAAAAATCGATACAGTTTTATTGTGGCGATTATAAGCATGTTGAATTCTTAAGACTACCACATGCCATCACCATGATTGGATATGAAGTGAAAATATCATTTCAATCATCAGATTTTCGGTTTGACACAATCAAAATTAATACCTGCTTATTGCCTCACTTCTTTATCTCAATTACCTCATTAACGAAAAAGCCAGTTCAAAAATTCGAACTGACTTTTTAATCTCAGCTTAATTGTTCTTTTCGATGTTTTCATTAACTTTCTTACCAAAAAAACTAATTACCTGCCACAATCGACATCACTGCCATACGCACCGCAATACCGAAGGTCACTTGCTTGAGTATCACTGACTGGGGGCCATCGGCCACATCACTGGCAATCTCTACCTCACGATTCATGGGACCTGGATGCATCACAATCGCATCAGGTTTAGCTAACTTAAGTCTTGCTTGAGTAAGGCCCCATTGCTTAAAGAAAGCATCTCCTTCAGGTACTTGTCCTGCTTCCATTCGTTCTTTTTGGATTCTGAGGGTCATCACAACATCCACATCTTTTAAACCTTCTTCGATGTTGTTGAAGATTTTGACGCCCATCATGTTGAGGTCCTTAGGTAGCAAACTCTCTGGGCCAATGGCACGAATTTCTTTACACCCTAAGGTGGTGAGTGCATGTATGTTTGATTTAGCCACACGACTATGAACAATGTCTCCAATGATGGCTACCTTGATATTAGTGAAGTCTTGTTTGTAATGGCGCATGGTGTACATATCAAGTAAACCTTGCGTCGGATGTTGATTGGTACCATCGCCTGCATTGATCACATGAACATGTGGTGGCAAATGCTGCGCAACTTCAACAGCGGCACCCGTGGTTTTGTGTCTCACCACAAAAATATCAGCTTGCATCGCTACCAAATTATCAATGGTGTCGAGCAATGTTTCGCCTTTGGCAGTCGATGATGTTTGTATGTCTAGATTGACCACATCTGCTGACAAACGCTTGGCAGCTAATTCAAAGGTGGTTCTGGTACGAGTGGAATTTTCAAAGAAGAGGTTAAACACATTGGTGCCTCTTAACAAAGGCACTTTTTTAACTTCTCTGTCTGAGTCGCTGACTGCC
>JACCDS010636211.1_pt1 | contig 46736 bp, 42 predicted proteins | sample 7446441 | NCBI WGS metagenome assembly JACCDS01 (sample SAMN15323445, study PRJNA562643) | freshwater metagenome | isolation source: river surface water | place: USA:Blue River Watershed | collected 2017-08-17 | reverse complement strand
GCAGCGCGGTACATGAAGTCGAAGTAGTCGCTGGCTTGGTAGGGCGCTGCACTGCCTGCGGCCTGGCCGAGTTGTGCCCAGTCAAAGCCGAGCCACTTCACGGCATCGACGATGCTGTTGACGTATTCGGTGTCTTCTTTTTCGGGGTTGGTGTCGTCAAAGCGCAGGTGGCACACGCCGCCATATTCCTTGGCCAGCCCAAAGTTGATGCAGATGCTTTTGGCATGGCCCACATGCAAATAGCCGTTCGGCTCAGGCGGAAAGCGGGTGCGGATCTTGGCCGGGTCAGCCTCGCCAGCCGCGTGGTGCGCCGCATCCCCGGGACTGCCAGCCCAACGGCGACTGGCGTAGGTGCCTTGCTCCAGGTCTTTTTCGATGATTTGGCGCAGGAAATTGCTGACTTTGTGGTCGGCGGGATCGGAAGCAGCTGCTTTGTCGGTAGGGGTGGTCATAGCCCTCGATTTTAGAGGGTGCAGGCGCTGTATTTGGGCTGTTTACTCGCCAGAATTCCCCCGGGCGTGCTTTGCACATCACCGAGGGCTGAACAACCGGTTTGCGGCACCGCTTGCGCAGCACCAATCCTGGTGATCGGATCAGCGGGGTTTGTTGGCCTCTTTGTTGTAGTAAGGCGAGCGCGGGCCGTGCAGCATGCCGTTCAAACGCCCGGCAGACAGCAGGCGCTGGCTGGTCAGGCTAGCCATGGGGTGGCTTTGGTCAGTGACTGTACCCACGATTTGCTTGACGATGGCGGTGATGAGCAAGCCTGCCAAGCCACCTTGATTTTGGTTTTGCTGTTCAGCGGTGCTGGCCGAGGCGGTGCCGGTCCACAAGACTTTGTTGGTTTTTAGATCAACCAAGCGGGCATCTGCCGAGACGGTGGTGTGGCTGTCCAAGAGTAAGTAGACCGTGCCGTACTGCGTCATGGTGATGTAAAGCGCGGCATCGGCGCCAAAAATCTCGCGCAGTTTGGCGCTGGGCAATTCGTGTGCGTCTTGGGCCTGGGTGACGCCGTTTTCCTTCAAGGTTTCGTCAACCAGCGACACGGGCAACACGTAGTAACCCGATTCGGCCAATGGCAACGTGACCTGCGACAGCATGCTGTACGGCGCACGGACTTCGGGCGTTTTGTTGATGGGCGGCAGCACCAAGATGGACTTGGGGTTGCTGAGTTTGTATTCGGTGTAGTCGTAGGGCACCGGGGGGTTGCTCGCGCAACCGCTGAGCACCACCAAGGCCAACGCAGCGGCCACGAGTTTGAGAGAGTTTTTCATGTCGGAGGCCGGGCTTATGGGGATTTGAATTTACGCAGCAAGAAATTCACAAAGGTTTCAGACTCCGGGAATTGTTCTTTTTCAGCTTGCAGGTGCTGCTGGAATCGGGCCAGGTCACCTTGCTTGCCATGCAGCAAGCCCAAGTGGGCTTGGTACCCCGGAGGTGTGGCTTGGCCAGCAGCGCGCATTTTCTGCAAGTCTTCTTCCATTCGCTTGGACTGTGTGTCCCAACTTTCGCGGTTACCACGGAAATAGGTGTCGAGGTTTTTCTCGTACCCGTTCCAGCCGTACAGCGGCGGTGGTGCCTTGTTGGCACAGCCTGCCAGGGCCAGCAGCGTGGCCAGCAGAGCCAGGGTTTTGATGCGGGTGATGCGTGTGTTCGGCTCTGTGTGAGTGCTCATGGTGCAGCTCACAGGGCTGGACGCCAGGCGCCGTTTTCGATACCGCTGACCAGGGTGTTCACGGCGTCGCGGATAGCCAAATCCAGTACCTTGCCGTTCAAGGTGGCGTCATAGCCTGCAGTGCTGCCAAAGCCAATGACTTCGCGTTCGGACAGGCTGTATTCCCCCGCGCCTTGAGACGAATACACCACTTCCGATGTCAATGTGTTCACGATGTTGAGGTTGACTTTGGCGTAAGCCACTTGCGTTTTTCCGCGACCCAAGATGCCAAACAGTTGGCGGTCGCCTACATCCTTACGACCAAACTCCGTCACATCTCCAGTGATCACATAGTCGGCACCTTTGATGTTTTGGCTTTGCTTTTTGAACTTGGCCTCTTGCTTGATCTCGCTCATGACTGAACGGTCGAGCACATTGAAACGCTGGCTTTGCTGGAGGTGTGTGACCAAGATGGTTTGCGCTTGGCTACCCATGCGGTCTTCGTTGTTGGAGAAAACGCCGCGCATGAAGGATGAGCGGTTATCAAAGTTACCCACCGAAACGGGGACGCGTACACCCATGTGTGGGCGAGCGGCTGACTCAAATTTTTGGATGGGCAAGGTGCGCGATGCTTCTTGCACGCATGCAGTCAATGTCAGGGCGGCCAAAGAGGCCAATAAGAGTTTTTTCATGTCTGCGTAATCCTAAAAAAAAGAGGAAATTGTAGACATAAATTATTAAAATATTAGTTATTAATATTTAATTAAAAGCGGATCGGTGGTTTTTGAGGTGATTTATAGCCAACCCAGCCATTGCCCCCAAACCAACTGACCCAGATAACGGCTGGGCAACAGCGTGAATGCGCCCGTCACGATGCAGGCCGACCCATAAAGCCATTGCATGGTTTTTCGATGGCCCTGAATATTGCCTTGAGCCAAAAAGCGAAATGATTGGAACAAACTCAAGAACGTCACAGGAACGAGCAAGTGAATCGGGGTGTAACCCCAAATGTTGGGCAGTTGGAAGTCTCTGATGAACAAGCTCGAGAACCCTGCACCTAACATGCAAGTCATCCATGCATAACCAAACGCGCGGTGCAATTTTGGGCGGATGAAAGTGCCCAATCGAGCCCAAAGTGCTACCGGGCCAATGGCCGTAGCGGCCAATGTGAAGCTGATGTGGATCGCGATGATCGGCGTGAGTTGCATGTGTACTGAAGAGAACTTGAATATCACTTCAATGTGCCACAAGTGTTTGGTATGACATTTTCTTTTCTCGTTTTCGTGTTTCCAACAGCGATAATCCCCCCAGTTTTTGGGGAGCGATTGTGGATTTGATGCTGTTGTTCAAAGCCGCCGTGATGGGCGTGGTCGAGGGCTTAACCGAGTTCTTGCCGATTTCGTCCACCGGACATTTGATCTTGGCCGGGGCCTTGCTGGGTTTTGACGATGACAAGGCCAAGGTGTTTGACATCGCCATTCAGACCGGGGCGATTTTGGCGGTGATCATTGTGTATTGGCAAAAGATCAGCAGCACAGTTCGCGCTTTGCCTCACAGCGCCGATGCGCAGCGCTTTGCCTTGAATGTGTTCATCGCCTTTGTGCCCGCCGTCATTTTGGGACTGTTGTTGGGCAAGGCCATCAAGGCCCACTTGTTCACCCCTGAGGTGGTGGCCACCACGTTCATCATTGGTGGGTTCATTATTTTGTGGGCCGAACGGCGACAGGCCAGTGCTGTGCGCATTCAAGAGGTGGAAGACATGCGCTGGCAAGACGCATTGAAGGTGGGCTTGGTGCAGTGCTTGGCCATGATTCCGGGCACCAGCCGCAGTGGTGCCACCATCATTGGCGGCATGCTGTTGGGCATGTCGCGCAAAGCCGCAACGGACTTTTCTTTTTACCTGGCCATTCCCACACTCATTGGTGCGGGGGCTTACAGCCTCTACAAAGAGCGGGCCTTGCTCAGCATGGCCGATGCACCGATGTTTGCGGTGGGCTTGTTGTTTTCTTTTTTGAGCGCTTGGGTCTGCGTGCGCTGGTTGCTCAAATTCATCTCGACCCACAGTTTTGTCGTGTTCGCCTGGTACCGAATTGTGTTTGGTCTGGTGGTGCTGGGCACCAGCGCCACCGGTTGGGTGCGCTGGAGCGCTTGATCAGGCCCCGAGGTTGCGCAGCGAGGCCTCGATGGCGGCCGCAGTGGCGAGTGGTTTTTCCATCGGAAACAGGTGGGAGCCATCCAGCATCATGACGCGACCTTTCACAACTTGGTGAGTGAGTTCGTGACCCACTTGGCGCATTTCTGCAGAGTGGGTGCCGCCGATAAACGCGGCTGGGCGCTTGAGTGGATGGCGTTTGAGCAAGCTGACCAAGTTGTCGGGCAGGGTGTTGTAGATGGCGGTTTCAACATCGCGGTCAAAGCTCAAGACCCGTTGCCCACCGGCGTTGTGCGTGCCGTGCTCAATGTAGTCGCGCAAGACTTGCGGGTCCCAGCGTGCAAAGGCCTTTTTGTGCTGAAAACTCTCCAATGCGCTGGGCGCATCGGGCCAATGGTTGCGTCGTTTTTGGCTGATGCGTCCAGGGGACAAGGCACCCACCAATGTGGTCCGCTTGGCCAAACCCAGTGTGGTGGCCTTCCAGCCGCCCAGCACGGGTGAGTCGATTAACAACACACCGCGCGCCAACACGGGGTGTAAGGCGGCGCACATCAAACTGAGCAGCCCGCCCAGCGAGTGACCTATCAGAAAAGCAGGCTCGCCTTGGCCTTGTTTGGCGCGAGCGAAATCGGCCAATTGCTGCACCAAATGTGGCCAGTTGTTGGTGACGGGGTACTGTGGGTCATGACCCAGCTTGTCGATGGCTTGGACCTCAAACCCGCGCTGGCGCAGGTGGTCAAAGATGACGCTGTAAGTGCCTGCCGGAAAACTGTTGCCGTGCGAAAAAATAATGCGTGCGGCCATCAGATCAGTTTTTCTTCTGGGGTGGTGATCTTCTTCAACAGCGCATTGCGAACGGGGGCCACCATGAGCGGAATGTCGGTTGCACCGCCATGCCACATCGGGTCTTCGATGCTGTCGAACATTTGGCGAAGCTTGTCGCCCCAGCTGCTGCGCAACATCTGGAAGTAGGGGTTGTGCTCGTCGATGCACATGATGCGGTCGGTCTGCAGGCTGCCCGCTTTGTAGACCACCATGTCCAGCGGCAAGCCCACCGAGAGGTTGGATTTGAGGGTTGAGTCCATCGAGACCAAGGCGCATTTGGCGGCTTCGTCCAGCGGGGTGTTGGGCGTGATGACGCGGTCGAGGACGGGCTTGCCGTATTTCGATTCGCCAATCTGGAAGTAAGGCGTTTCGTCGGTGGCTTCAATGAAGTTGCCGGGTGAATACACCTGAAACAAGCGCATGCCCTCGTCGCCAATTTGACCGCCAAAGATCATGGAGACATTGAACTCCACGCCTGAGGCTTTGAGGGCTGCAGCATCGCGCTCGTAAACCCGGCGCACGGCGGCACCTAGCACGCGGGTGGCGTCGAACATGCTTTTGGCGTTCCAGATGGTGAGGGGCTCGTCTTGGCCGGGCTCGACCAGCTTTTCGATTTGCAGCACTTCGCGCACCGATTGCGAAATGCTCAGGTTGCCTGCCGACAACAAGGTCATGAAACGGTCACCCGCTTTTTCGTAAACGATCATTTTGCGGAAGGTGCTGATTTGGTCCAGGCCCGCATTGGTGCGGGAGTCTGACAAAAAGACCAAACCGGCTCGGGTCTTAACGGCAACGCAATAAGTCATGACGGTGTGTTCCTTTAATTTTTGGGCAGCATGCGCTGCAGCGCATACAAAGCGTCCAGCGCTTCTCGGGGGCTGAGCGCATCGGGGTTGATTTCAGCCAGCGCCGCTTCAACCGGTGTCGGACCGGTGGCTTCGGATTCGGGGGGAGCCGCAAACAAATCGACTTGCTGGCAGTTTTGCGTGGCTCCGGCCTCGAGCGCAGTCAGCGCGTGGCGTGCGTGCGTCAACACAGCAGCAGGCATGCCGGCCAGGCGGGCCACTTGCACGCCATAGCTTTTGCTGGCGGGGCCGGGTTGCAGCTCGTGCAAGAAGACAATGGACGAACCCGATTCGGCAGCGCTCACATGCATGTTCACCGCGGCCGAGTGGGTGGCCGGAAACTCGGTGAGCTCAAAGTAGTGTGTAGCAAACAAGGCAAAGGCTTGCGTTTTATTGTGCAAGTGCGTGGCGATGCCGCTGGCCAAAGCCAGGCCGTCAAAGGTGGATGTGCCACGGCCAATTTCATCCATCAGCACCAAGCTGTGGGGCGTGGCGCTGTGCAATATTTGCGCGGCCTCGGTCATCTCCAGCATGAAGGTCGATTGGGCGTTGGCCAAATCATCGGCCGCCCCAATGCGGGTATGAATCGCATCGATCGGGCCGAGGCGGCAGCTGCTGGCCGGCACATGGCTGCCCATGCTGGCCAGCAACACAATCAGCGCCACTTGCCGCATGTAGGTTGACTTGCCGCCCATGTTGGGACCCGTGATGATTTGCAAGCGTTGGCGAGGTCCCAGCACCGTGTCGTTGGCCATGAAGCTGGCGCCAGACAGTTCAGCCAGCCGCGCTTCGACCACGGGGTGACGACCTTGCCGAATCTCAATGCAAGCTTCTTTGCTGAACTCGGGGGCACACCAATTGAGCGTCAGCGCGCGTTCGGTCAGGGCGCACAGCGCATCGAGCGAGGCCATGGCTTGGGCCAAGGCGGTCAGCGCGGGCACAAAAGGCTGCAGTTGATCCAGCAGGCTTTCGTATAACCATTTTTCGCGCGCCAGAGCCCGCTCTTGCGCCGACAGCGCTTTGTCTTCAAAGGTTTTGAGCTCGGGCGTGATGAACCGCTCAGCGTTCTTCAGGGTCTGTCGGCGGCGGTAGTCGTCGGGCACTTTATCGAGTTGCCCTTGCGTGACTTCGATGTAAAAGCCATGCACTTTGTTGAATTGCACACGCAAGTTGGCAATGCCGGTGCGCTCTTTCTCACGGGTTTCCAGATCCAACAAAAAAGCATCGCAGTGGGTTTGAATGCCCCGCAACTCGTCCAGCTCGGGGTCCAGCCCGTCAGCGATGACGCCCCCGTCGCGCACCAGCGCGGCGGGTTCTTCGAGCAAAGCCATTTGCAACAACTCTGCGCAGTGGGTCGGTGGCGTGAGCCAGCGGGCCATATCGGCCAACAGCGTGCCCGCTTCAGGTTGCATGTTTTGAAGTTGTACCGACAGGGCGCTGGCTCGGCCCAGCGCATGGCGCAAGGCGACCAGTTCACGCGGGCGAACCTGACGCAAAGCGGTGCGTGCCGTGATGCGCTCGACATCGCTGGCGCCTTTAAGCTGCTCGCGCAAATGATGCCACACACCAGCGCCACTGGGGCCACGCAGCATCGCTTGGGCATGCAGGCGTTGACTTGCAATTTGGCGATCACGCGGCGGGCTGAGCAACCAGCTTTTGAGCAAACGGCTGCCCATGCCTGTCATGCAGGTGTCGAGCAATGCAAAGAGGGTGGGCGAGTGAGCGGCACTTTCACCGCGCAGGGTGTGCGTCAATTCCAGGTTGCGGCGGGTGCTCGCGGGCAAGTCAATCAGCGCATCCGAGCGTTGCACCTGCACCCGCTGCACATGGGGCAAAGTGCGCCCTTGGGTGTGTTCGGCGTAGGTCAACAGCGCGGCCGCTGCAGCGTGGGCATCTGTGAGGGTGTCCGCACTCCAAGCGGCCAGTGAGGCGGCTTGCAGCTGTTCGAGCAATTTGCGTTGGCCCAGTCCCGCATCAAACTGGAAGTCGGGGCGCAGAGCAAACGCCCAAGTGCCGCGGCCTGCGGTTTTGAGGTTGCGAAGTTTTTGCTCAAACGTGGCGGTGATGCCGGCGCTGGCCAACAACTCGCTGGGGCTGATGCGGTCAATCCAGTCCGCCAATTCGTCTTGCGCACATTCGGCCAAATGCACCACACCCTGCGTGACACTCAGCCAAGCCAGGCCGCAGCGGTTTTTGCTGGCCTGGTGCACGGCCAGCAAAATGGCTTCGCTTTTGTCGGACAGCAGTTCGCTGTCGGTCAAGGTGCCGGGTGTGACCACGCGCACCACCTTGCGCTCGACCGGGCCTTTGGAAGTGGCGACATCGCCCACTTGCTCGCAAATGGCCACCGACTCGCCCAATTTGATGAGTCGAGCCAGATAGGTTTCAACCGAATGAAAAGGCACACCCGCCATGAGGACGGGCTCACCCGCTGACTGGCCGCGTCGGGTGAGGGTGATGTCCAGCAGCCCCGCGGCTTTTTCGGCGTCTGCGTAGAACAACTCATAAAAGTCGCCCATGCGGTAGAACACCAGCGTGTCAGGAAACTCCGCCTTGATGCCCAGGTACTGGACCATCATGGGGGTGTGGGCACTCAAGTCGAGCGCAGACATGGCTTAGAACGGAGCGTCTTTGGCGTTAGCGCCATGGGCCGGGTCGGCGGCGACCTCGGCTTCGGGCTCATCGCCGTCTGAAGCGCGCTCGCGGCTCAGAGTTTCAACGGCGACACGCACCGCTGCTTTGTCACCAGCGCTCGCAAATTTGCTGTATTTGCCCAGAATGGTGACCAGCTGGCCGTAAATGCGCGGCGCACCGGCCAGACATTCTTTTTGTTCCAAGAAGTCAGATTCGCCGGTGAAGTTGCCAATCAAGCCACCCGCTTCGGTGACCAACAGCGAGCCCGCAGCGACATCCCAGGGCGAGAGGCCCGTTTCAAAAAAGCCGTCGGTAAATCCTGCCGCCACATAGGCCAAGTCCAATGCAGCGGAGCCTGGGCGACGCAAACCGGCAGTGCGTTGCATCACATCGCCCATCATGCGCAGGTATTGGTTGAAGTTGTCGCCCTTACGGAAGGGGAAACCGGTGGAGATGATGCACTCTTGCAGTCGAATGCGTTTGCTCACACGCAAGCGGCGGTCGTTCATGAAAGCGCCACGGCCTTTGGTGGCGGTGAACAAATCGTTGCGGGTGGGGTCGTAAATGACGGCTTGCTCGATCTTGCCGCGCACTTGCAGGGCAATGCTCACGCAATAAACAGGGAAGCCGTGGATGAAGTTGGTGGTGCCGTCCAAGGGGTCGATGATCCAGATGTGGTCAGCGGCCGGGTTGCCATGCGTGCTGCCTGATTCTTCGGCCAAGATGCCGTGATCGGGGTAGGCGGTCAACAGGGTTTCGATGATGACTTTTTCGCTGGCATGGTCGATCTCGGTCACGAAGTCATTGACTTGCTTTTGTGAGATGCGAACCGCTTCAACGTCAAGCGCAGCACGGTTGATGATGGCGCCAGCGGCGCGTGCAGCCTTGATGGCCACGTTGAGCATGGGGTGGAGATTGGACGACATAAATTGTGTGAAGAACAAGACTGGCCACCGCACGATCACAGGGGCGAAGCGCGCATTTTCTCATGAAAAGCCAGGCCTGCCAGGGTCAGGCAGGCCAGCGCTTCATTTCAAGGTGTAAGTCAGCGCCGCAAAACCCGAAACTTGGCTTGAGCGGCTCACCAAGGGGCTGTTGGCGATGGCCTTGTCCAAATGCCGGTAACGGGTTTGCAACTGCAAGGCCCATGGGCCGCTGATGGGCACGGAGGCTTGCAAACTGACCATTGGGGAGATGGAGGCGCCGGGCTGGTAGGCCGTCAAGCCTGTGGCCGAAGCTTGCGCTGCACTGATGCCGTAGAGATGGCGAACGTAGTCAGCAGATCGGTACTGCAAACCCAATTGAGGGTAAAGCTTGACGGTGCCCATGTCCAATTGGCCGGCCCAGTTGACTTCAGCAAACTGCCCCGCCGATTGCGGTTCATACATGGCGTAAGCAAAGATGCCGCCCATGGCGGTGCGTTGGAAAGTGCCAATGCCAATGGGCATGGGTGTGCTGCGATCGTCAGCGGCGGGGTGAGCGGTTTTGGCCGACTTGAAGCCTTCTGTGGTCACTCGCAATGCCAGCTCCAGGTGGCCTGCGCCCAGAGGCATGGCCTTGAAACCCAGAGTGTCCACCCGGGCGAAAAAGTGACCCATGTCGCCATAGGCGTAAGGCAGCACAGAGGAGGTTGACTTGGCGCCACTCAAGATGGAATGAGAGGTGGTCACCATGCCGCCAATGTCGCCCACAAAACGCTCGGGCGCTTGGGTTTGGGCTGCAGCCAGTATGGGGGCCAGGGAAACGAGACAGAAAATTGATAATTTCATTTTGATACTCCAAAACTCATATTAATGGATGAACCCGGTCTGCGCCAGAGGAGAGCATCTTGACACAGGTGTGGCCCCCAAAAACCTCAAAAACGCGCCGCCCACAAGGGGCCAAAGGTGGCTTGCCGACAGAAAATCGGGGGGTGCGGCAAAGAGGCCAGTTTCAGCATGGACAATTAGGGCATGAAAACCCGTTTCATCCTGATAGAAACCAGCCACGCCGGCAACGTGGGCGCCGCCGCTCGGGCCATGAAAGTCATGGGCTTTGACGATTTGGTGTTGGTGGCTCCACGGTGGCCCAATGTGTTGCGCAAAGAAGAAACCATTCAACGAGCGAGTGGCGCCAACGATGTGCTGGCCAAAGCCCGCGTGGTGCCCACCCTCGAAGAGGCGCTCGATGGGGTCACCCATTTGTGCGCCACCGCCATGACGCCGCGCGACTTTGGGCCCCCCACCCGATCGCCCCGTGAGCACTTTGCCGAGTTGACGCAGCCCGGCGCACCCGAGCAGAGTGTGGCGTTCTTGTTTGGGTCTGAACGTTTTGGCATGAAAAACGAAGACGTTTACCGTTGCCATGTGGCGCTGTCGATTCCCACCCATCCCCAGTTCGGCTCGCTGAACCTGGGCTCGGCTATTCAGGTGGTGGCGTACGACTGGCGGGTGGCCTTGGGCGGATTTCCTGTGCAAAACGCGGTGCCGCCCACAGACAAAGCCGATGCGCAGCAAGTGTCGGGCATGTTGACGCATTTCGAGCAAGCCTTGACCGAGATTGGTTTCTTGGACCCTGCCGCACCCAAGAAACTCATGCCCCGACTGAACCAGTTGTTCAACCGGGCCGATTTGAGTTTGGAAGAAATCCACATCTTGCGCGGGGTGGCCAAAGCCATGATTCAGACCGCCGCTGGCAAGCGATAGACTTGGGACCTATGTTTTCTCGACTTCGCTCCGACATTCAATGCATTCTTGATCGCGACCCTGCGGCACGCACCGCGTGGGAGGTGTTGACCTGCTACCCCGGCTTGCACGCCTTGGTGCTGCACCGCCGTGCGCATTGGTGCTGGAACCACGGCTTTAAGTGGTTGGGCCGCTTTATCTCGCATGTGTCTCGCGGTTTGACCGGCATTGAAATTCACCCGGGCGCCAAGATAGGTGAGCGGGTCTTTTTTGACCATGCGATGGGCGTGGTGGTGGGTGAAACCGCCGAAATTGGCGACGGCTGCACGATTTACCAAGGCGTGACTTTGGGTGGCACCTCTTTGTACAAAGGCGTCAAACGCCATCCGACGTTGGGCAAAGATGTGGTGGTGAGCGCCGGCGCCAAAGTGTTGGGCGGCTTTGTGGTGGGCGATGGCGCCAAGATTGGCAGCAACGCCGTGGTCATCAAGCCCGTCCCCGCAGGGGCCACCGCGGTGGGTATTCCGGCCCGCATCATTCCCTCAAAAACAGGTGAGAGTGCTGATGTCTCGGGCACCGACCGCAAGTTCTCGGCCTATGGCATCACGCAAGAGGATGACCCCGTTAGCCAAGCCCTGCGCGGTCTGATCGACCATGCGGCCGGACAAGAACACCAGATCGCCATGATTTGGCAAGCACTCGAAAAGTTGTGTGCGGAGCAATCGGTGCAAATGCCCGGCGATGCCGCGATCCGCAAAACGTTTGAGGCTGAAAAGTTCAACCAGTTGCTGGACAAATAAGCGCTTTCAGTCTCGCTTTCAGTCGCGCTTGAATCGGCTCGCTTGATTCTGAGCCAGCCCCTGCGACTTAAGAATCACTGGGCAGGGCCGCAGCAGCCGCCATCAACGCTTTGCGTCGCTCGTGCAAACTGCGCCAGCGTTGCTGCGCCTCCGGGTCTTGCCCAGAACTGGCTTGGGTCAGGGCTTCGGTCTCGAGTTGTTTCAGGCGGTCGATCATCAACAAGTTGAGCAGTCGGCGCAGCTCTTGCCTGGCCTCTTGTGGGTCGGGCGGCGTGGCCTCTTCGCTGCCTGCAATCGCGTTCAATTTGTCTTGTGCCATCCAACGCGTGGCTTCTTCTGCAAAAGACTGACCTGCCATCAGCTCGCGCAAGGTGGACCAGCCCAAAGCCCCTTGCTCGTGAAACTGCGACTCCAGCCACGCAAACAAGGGCCCATGCGGGTCGGGCAGGGCGCACAGCATGGCGTGGTCTTCGCTGGCCAAAGACTCCCACAGCGCCATGTTGCCCAGCATCAGGCGCGCTGCATGGTCGGCCCGACTGGCCGGCACCGTGCGTGGTCCGGTGTACACCGGGGGTTGATCGCGCTTGAAACGGTTATTGCCAAATTTGCTGTTGGGTGTCCAAGGGGTGTTTTTGCGTTGCCATGTCGGGTTGCCGCTGGCATAGGCACCGTCCCATGACGGGGGCTCGCTGAATTGGCCCTCAAGCGGGGATGGCTCACTCAAGGCACTGACAGCCGCATTGAAGCCTGCAGCGTTGCCAGTTGCGGTTGCAGCAGGGGCGGGAGAGAGGTTATGGCCCCTGCCGCCGTTGCTGGCAAAGCGCTGGTCGCTCGCGGCTTGTTGGCTCCAGAGTTTTTCGAGGCCAGCGGTTTCGAGTTGAATCAATTGCGCCAGCTCGGACAGCAATTGCTGCTTGAGCGCGCCCTCGGGCAGCCATTGCCAAAGCGGACGGGCTTGGCTGGACAGTCGTGCTCGCCCTTCGGCGGTTTGCAGGTCGCAGTCAGCACTGGCCGCTTCGATCAAGAAACGTGACAAAGGCATGGCTTGCTTGATTTGCTCTGCAAAGGCGTCTTGACCGAACTCGCGCACATAGCTGTCGGGATCGTGTTCGGCTGGCAAAAACAAAAACTTGATGCGGCGCACATCGGTGGCATAGGGCAAGGCCCCGTCGAGGGCTTTGCGCGCAGCTCGGCGGCCTGCGCTGTCGCCGTCAAAACTGAACACCACCGAGTCGGTGAAGCGAAACAGTTTTTGCACATGGTCAGGGGTGCAGGCGGTGCCCAACGTGGCCACGGCGTTGGCAAAGCCCAATTGGGCCAGTGCGACCACGTCCATATAACCTTCGGTCACCAGCACGTAGCCTGCACTGTGCAAGGCTTCGCGGGCTTCATAGAGACCATACAGTTCGCGCCCTTTGTGAAACACGGGTGTTTCGGGTGAGTTCAGGTATTTGGGCGTGCCGTTGCCGATGACGCGACCCCCAAAGCCGATGCACTCGCCTTTGATGTTGCGGATCGGGAACATGATGCGGTCGCGAAATCGGTCGTAGCGTTTTTCATCTTCTTCATTGACGATGACCAAGCCACTTTCCGCCAACAAAGGGTCATCGTATTTGGGAAAGATGCTGGCCAATGACCGCCAACCTTCGGGGGCATAACCGAGTCCAAAACGCTTGGCAATTTGGCCCGACAGGCCGCGGCCTTTGAGGTAGTCAATGGCGCGAGGGGTTAACTTGAGTTGCTCGCGGTAGGCGTCACCGGCTTTTTCGAGCACATCGCTCAGGCTGTCTTGTTTGGCCTTTTGGGCGGCAGCTTTGGCCCGGTCTTCGGGGGATTGTTGTTCTTCGGGCACTTGCATGCCGGTTTGCTGGGCCAAGTCTTTCACCGCTTCGATGAAGGTCATGCCCGCGTGTTCCATCAAGAAACCAATCGCGTTGCCGTTTTTGCCGCAACCAAAGCAATGGAAAAACTGTTTGGTCGGACTGACGCTGAAACTGGGGGATTTCTCGCCATGAAAGGGGCACAGGCCCATGAAATTGGCGCCGCCTTTCTTGAGTTGCACGTATTTGCCCACGACCTCGACCACGTCGATGCGCGACAACAACTCTTGAATGAAAGACTGGGGAATGGCCATAGGGCTATTTTCGCCGATTAGGGGCCACTTCAAGGGGGTAACTCGGCACGTCTTTCAAGACAAATCTGGGCGGACGGGGGTTAGCCCGTGACGGGTTCAGGTGATGTCAAAGGCGTGGGTGCCAAATTGGCCCGCCTGCCGATCGGCAAAGTAATGCTCGAGGGTTTCTTTCACGGTTCTAAATGCCAATTCGTCCCATGGAATGTCGGCCTCGCTGAACAAGCGGGCTTCCATGGTTTCGTGGCCGGGGTCGAACTGGTCGCTGGTCAGTCGGGCCCGGTAGTACAGATGAACTTGGCCCACCCGGGGCACACTCATCACCGTGAACAGGTCTTCCATGATGAACTGCGCACCGGCTTCTTCGGTGGTTTCGCGGGCCGCACCCTCTGAGGTGGTTTCGCCCAGTTCCATAAAGCCAGCGGGCAAGGTCCATTTGCCTTTGCGGGGTTCGATGTTGCGTTTGCACAAAAGCACTTGGTCTCCCCAGCAGGGCACTGTGCCCACCACATTCAGGGGGTTTTCGTAGTGCACGGTGTTGCAGACGGTGCAAATGGCCCGCAGCTTGGTGTCGCCGTCGTCTGGCAAGCGGCGGTCCACAGGGGCGCCGCATTGTCGGCAATGGCGAATGGTGCGGTCAAACATCATGGCGAAGATGAGTGGGTTGAGGGTCAGGAACGGTCATGGGTGAAAGAGAGTCTAACCATTTCGCCCAAAAAAAACGCCTCCAGAAGTGATTGCTCTGGAGGCGTGCAGGTCTCTTGGCTTAGCCCCTGTTCAGGTCAGGTATTGAATCAAGAACAGCGAGATCCCCGGGAAGAACAGCAGCAGCAAAGTGCGCAGGGTGTCGCTGATCAAGAAGGGCATGATGCCTTTGTAGCTTTCGCTTAAGGGCACGTCTTTGGCCATGCCATTGACCACATAAACATTCAAGCCAACCGGGGGCGCGAGCATGCCAAAGCCCACAGTCATGAGCACCATGATGCCAAACCAAATGGCGGTGTGTTCAGGCGTCATGCCGAAATCGAGCTTCATGATGATGGGGAAAAAGATCGGGATGGTCAGCAGCAACATCGACAGCTCGTCCATCACTGCACCCAGCACCACATACAGCAGCAAGATGCCAGAGACCACCAGCAGGGGCGCCAAGTTCATGGACACCACCATTTCAGCCAGTTGCGCCGGCACTTGCGTGCGCGCCAACGAGGCATTCATCACATCGGCCCCCATGAAAATCATGAAGATCATGGCTGCACTTAGCGCCGTGGCGTGGAAGCAATGCAAAAACTTGTCCCAGGTCAGTTCGCGTTTCAGCAAGGCCGCTAAAAAGGTGGATGCTGCGCCCACGGCCGCACCCTCAGTGGGGGTGAAGAAGCCGGCGTAAATGCCACCGAACACGATCACAAAAATGGTCGCAATTGGCAAGATGCCTTTGAGTGACTCGAAGGTCAGCTCTTCGCGGTCTTCCTGGTCAGGCGCTTGGCCTGGCACCACGCGCACATAGATGGCGATCGCGATCATGTAACCCACCATGGCAATGATGCCTGGCAGCATCGCAGCAGCAAACAGCTTGGCGATGTTTTGTTCGGTCAAGATGGCATAAATCACCAAGGGCACCGAAGGCGGAATCAAGATGCCCAAAGTGCCACCCGCGGCCAGTGTGCCGGTGGACAAACGGCCCGAATAGCCATGACGCTTCATCTCGGGCAAGGCCACGCCCGTGATGGTGGCCGCCGTGGCCACAGACGAACCACAAATCGCACCAAATGCGCCGCAGGCCAGCACAGCGCCCATGGCCAAGCCGCCCTTGAAGCGGCCCATGACCGCGGCCGCAAATTGGAACAACGCTTTGCTGATGCCGCCTTGGGTGGCAAAGTGCCCCATCAAGATGAACAAGGGGATGACCGACAGGTCGTAGTTGGCCAAACGGGCAAAGGCCAAGTTGTTCAAGAAGTTCAAGAAAGGCGATATGCCGGACTGCAAAACAAAGCCGACAGAACCGGCCAAAAACATGGCGCCGGCAATGGGCACGCGCACCACCATCAGCACCAGCATGATGCAGAAAATCAACAAGGCCAAAGTGATCGGTGTCATGCCGCGGCCTTGTTGGAGTTGTTAAATGCAGAGAGCGTTTGCAGGGCTGCAATCAAGGCGCTGATGCCAAAAGGAATGCACATGCTGGTGAAAACAATCCAGTCTGGAAAGCCCAGCAACATGGAGGCGCCCATGGTTTCTTTGGCATTGATGGCGGCCACGCCGCAGCGCCATGACAACAAGAAAAAAATCACGGTCATGAAGAAGTCACCCAAGCGATCGAGCTTGAAGTTGGTGGACTCGCTGCATTTAGAGGTGAAAAAATCCACGATGATGTTTTCGCGCTTGAGCTGGCACAAGGGCATAAACAAGGCAATCGCTGCACCTGCGCCTACCCCGGTTAACTCAAAATCACCAATCAAGGCTGAGTCAAAGAAGTTGCGCCCAATCAGGCTGTAGCAGGTCATCAGCATCAGGGCGGTCATGACCATGCCGCCCAATATGCTGCAGATGCGCGCCAGGCGCTCCAGAGAATTTGAAAACATCATGGTGAGGTTCGGCAGACGAGAAATCGAATATTTATGGGTGGACCAGCATGAAGCCATTGCCCTTAGGCGGTCGAAAAAAGAGCAGGGCGGTCCCTGCTCTTAGCTCAGTTCAAGCCCACCTTATTTGGTGTATTGCTTGATCAGGTCGGTGGCGGTTTGCAACATGCCTTTGCCGTCCATGCCTTTGCCGGTCATCTCGGCCACCCAAGCATCGTCCAGCGCGTCGGTGGCTTTCTTCCACTTTTCCAATTCAGCTTTGGGGATAATGCTGATTTTTTGGTTGGCAGAAGCTTCAAAGACTTTCTTGCCGGGCACGTCATGGCCGGCTTGGGTTTTGCCCATGAAAGCAGACAGTTCGCGACCCGAGTTCTTGTCAATGACCGCTTTCAAGTCTGCAGGCAGTGAGTCGTACTTGGCCTTGTTCATGGGCACCACAAACACGGTGGTGTACAGGGCGTTGTAGCTGCGGTCGGTTTCGGCAGTGAAGTTGGTCAATTCGTTGACCTTCAGGCCAGGCGCGACTTCGTAAGGAATCACAGCACCGTCAATCACGCCTTTAGACAAAGCCTCGGGCACTTGCGGCACGGGCATCGCCACGGGGGTGGCACCCATCATCGCCACCATCTTGTTGACTTGGCGAGTCGGTGCGCGAACCTTCAAGCCCTTCAGGTCGGCCATGGTCTGGACGGCTTTGGTCTTGGTGTAAATGTTGCCTGGGCCGTGCACGTGGATGGCCAACATCTTCACGTCTTTGTAGTCGTCTTGCACATATTTTTGGGCAAAGTCCCAAGCCGCGCGGCTGGTGGCTTCGGCATTGGTCATCATGAAGGGCAGCTCAAACACTTCCAATTTGGCCAGTTTGGGGGTGTAGGCTTGCAAAGTCCAAGCCACGTCGACCACGCCATCACGCGCTTGTTCATAGAGTTGCACGGGAGTGCCACCCAGTTGCATGGAGGGGAAAATCTCGCACTTCAGGCGGTCTTTAGAGTCGCGTGCAATGTTTTTGCACCATTCGCCCAACATGGTGGTGTGCTGAATGGTCTGTGGGCCCAAGAAATGGTGCACCTTCAGGGTGATGGTCTGGGCTTGAACGCCCCAGCCAGCGGCCATCAGGCCCATGGCCAGAGCCGATTTTTTCAAAAATGGGGTCATTCGAAGTCTCCTGTTGTTTGATAAAAATGACATGGTAAACCAACCGTTGGGTCGGATTATGGACCTGAACATGAATTATGTTGCAAGATTTTCAGAATAAATTTAGGGTTAACACTGATTTTTTCGTGAATTTTGCACTTTTGTTCATTAAGTGATCTTCACCTTGAGCGGCTCCAAGCCGGCCACCTGGCCGACCAACAGGTCGCCCGCCACCACGGCGGCCACGCCCTCGGGGGTGCCGGTGTAAATCAGGTCGCCAGGCTGAAGCTCCCAAGCGGCCGACAAATGCGCGATGGTTTCGGCCACATTCCAGATCAATTTAGACACTTGGCTGCGCTGGCGGTCGGTGCCATTGACTTGCAAAATGATCTCGGCCTGGTTGACCTCGCCTGCTTGAGCCCACCGTGTGATCGGGCCGATGGGTGCAGAGTGGTCAAAAGCTTTGCCAATGCACCAAGGGCGGCCTTGTTTTTTCATCTCGTTTTGTAAATCACGCCGCGTCATGTCCAGCCCCACGGCATAGCCATAAATGTGCTGGGCCGCTTGCGCTTCTGTGATGTTGCGCCCCCCTTGGCCAATGGCCACCACCAACTCGATTTCGTGGTGCAGGTTTTGCGTCAGGCTGGGGTAGGGCATGTGCCCGGTTTGCCCGGCCTCAACCACCACCAAGCTGTCGGAGGGTTTCAAGAAAAAGAAAGGGGGTTCACGCCCGGTGAAGCCCATTTCTTTGGCGTGTTCTTCGTAATTGCGACCCACACAGTAAATGCGGTGAACGGGAAAGCGCTCGGTTTGGCCGAGGACTGGCACTGAAACAGTGGGTGTTGGGGGAAAAACAAAACTCATGAATCACTTTCAATAAAGATGTTGAAGCCCTGCGGGAGCAACTATTTGCTAAGTGCGCTTACTATAGGAGCCTGTCACACCCCCGTGACTGGTGATAACCCTTTATGGGATGGAGAGCACCCCCAATGACCACCCGATTTGATGTGAATGCCGCGCCCGGTCATTTGATTCGGCGTGCGCACCAAATCTCTGTGGCCATCTTCAACGCGCATTTGGCAGCAGCCGATGTCACGCCCGTTCAGTTTGCGATTCTGAATGCGTTGCAAAACAAACCCGGTGTGGACCAAATCACTTTGGCAAAGCATGTCGCGTTTGATCCCGCTACTTCGGGCTCGGTAATCGGACGGCTGGAAAGCAAGGGGTGGGTTGAGCGGCGTGCCGATGAAGTCGATCGCCGTCGCAAACTGCTGGTGCTGACACCTCAGGGCTTGCAGGCCTTGCAAGGCATGCACGCCGCGGTCACGGCAGTGCAGGCAGAAATTTTGGCACCTTTGCCCTTAGCCGCGCGGGCGCAGTTCATGCAGTTGCTCACGCAATTGGTGGCGGGGCATGAGCAAAGTGAGGGCTGAGCTCTTCGGCCAGAACGCCAGCCCTTTTGGCAGCAGGTCAGACCGACTTGGTGGCCAATTCAAAATGCTCCACATGGGGCGGTGCCGCGAAGAATGGGCCCACAATGGCGCGCCACTCGGTGAACAAGGGCGATTGGCGAAAGCCCACCGTGTGGTCCTCTAAGGTGTCCCAAAAAATTTGCAACACATAGCGCTCCGGGCTTTCGATGCCGCGGTTCACTTTGGCGCCTTGAAACCCCTTGGCACGACTGGCCACGGTGTTCAAGCCATGTTCGATGGCTTTTTCAAAGTCGGCTTGTTGGCCGGGATGAATGCGGATGTCGGCAAGTTCAAGAATCATGGGGAGGCTTTCAAGTGAGTTGGTGATGGGGGTGATGGGGGGGTGATGAGCGGGTCAACCTTAACGCCATCAACCTTAACGCAAATGCGATGCGGCTGAAGTGCCCGATGCGGGGCGAGAGGCATGCCAGACCATGGCAGCAAACAACACCGACACCACCGCTAAAGCGGCAGTGCTGGTGATCCAAAACGTGTCCACGCTGGCGCGCATGGGCCACGCCGAGCCCCCGCCTTGGTAGGCCCAAAGATAGCCCCCATACAGACCCACACCCCACAGCAGCGCGGTGTAAATCAGCAAGGGCCGCAAGGTGATGCGGTAGCAACGCAGTACATAGACGCAAACGGCCTGTACAGCATCAGCCAAGTGGTAAAGCGCCACCCAGGCCAACCAGACACTGGCTGCTTGCACCACTTGGGCATCGGTGCTGAAGGTCTGAGCCACCACTTCGCGGCCCATGAACAACAGCGCAGCGCCGATCAAGGCCGCGCCTATCGCCAAGCCAATGCCAAGGCCAGCGGCGCGGCGCGCTTTGAGTGCTTGACCGGCCCCAATCCAATACCCTGTTCGGGCACTGCAGGCGATGCCCAAGGCCAGCGGCACCATGTACAACAGGGCGGCCAAACTGGCGGCAATTTGGTGGCTGGCCAAGGCCACTGCCCCCAAGCGCGCAATGAACAAAGCCATCAAGGTGAACGAGGTGACCTCGACCATGATCGACAAACCGGCGGGAATGCCCAAACCCAAAAAACGCCGAATGATGGGCCAATTGGGTTTTTCTGGCCACCGCCACAAACCATAGGGTTGGTAAATGTCTTGTGTGCGCAGCAGCCACAACCCGGCCAGCAGCATGAGCAGGTTCACCGCCAAAGTGGCCCAAGCGCAACCCACCACGCCCATGCCGGGCACTCCAGGCAAGCCAAAGGTCAGGGCGTAAGACAAAGGCACCTTCACCAACAATGCACCCGCCTGCAACCAAGTCACCAAGCGGGGCAGCCCCAAACTTTGGTTGAGTGTGCTGTACATGCGAAACATCAGTGAGGGCACCAGCGCCATGGCCAAGATGCGCAGATAAGCCCGCACTTCGGGCCACAGTTCTGTGGGCACCTCGGTCAGCGAAAGCCAAATTTCTGGAAACCACAAACCACCGATGCCCAACACCGCAGCCCCTGTGGCGATGTAAAGCGCTTGCCTGACGGCGCGCCCCAACTCGGCATGGCGTCCGCCGCCATGCAGCTCGGCCCATGCGGGTAGCAAAGCCTGCATCAATCCGTTCAAGGCCACGTAAATGCTGATGTAAATCGACGAGGCCAGCGACAACACGGCCAAGGCCTGTGGGCTGTAGCGTCCGGCAATCAAAGTGTCAGCAATGCTGAAAGACATCACCGCCAATTGGCCCACCAGCACGGTGCCTGCATGGCGGGCGATGATGCGCAACTCGGACATGGGTCAGTTTTGCGGTGGCGCGGCGGGCAGGGGCAAGCCCGTGGCCGGTTGGTAAATGACCCAAGTTTCGGTTTTGTCGGTCGGTCGTTTGATGGCAGTGACTTCCATCCAGCCCAAAGAGTCGATTTTTTCAGACCACTCACTTTGATTGACTTTGTCGACGACCAACCAGTTGCAATCGGCTTGTGGGGCTTGCAGGGGCCTCAACTTCAGATTGGCGTGGTAAGTCAAAGCCGTGCCTTGCGCTTTGTTGATGCCGGCATATTGCATGCACAGCGTCGGGCCCGTGACGCGCATGACTTTTTGAACCAGTGGCGCATAACTGCGTGCGTAATCGAGCAACGGCAACCACAAGGTGGTGAGTAACAACCAACACAGCACGGCACCGCCCGCCGGTAACACCAAACTCTTCCAAATGGCGGCGCGGTGGTAGCCTGTGCGCCAGCGCACCAAGGCGGCCCAAGCCACCGTGGCCAACACGGCCATAGCCGTGAGGCCGAATGAAAACTCTGGGGAGAACTCAGGCGCCAAACGCGTCACGTTGGCGGCCGTTTTGGCAGGAGTGCCGGTTTGCATGGCCACCCAGACCACCCAAATGATGAGCGCACAGGCGCTGAAAAACAGCAATGTGAACCAGTCGATCAAGGCTCCCAAGCTGCGCTTGAGTGTGGGCAGCGCCAAGGCCGCCAATGTGGCCACAGCCGGTAAAGCCGTTAAAAGTGCTCGGTCTGACAAGCCCGTGAACCACGTTGCGCCCACGGTGACCAAGGCAAACCACAAGGGCAAGGCCAAATGCAAAAAGCGCCAACCTTGCGACAGTTGACCGCGCCACCGCCACAACGACCACAGCGCCAATGGCCATGCGGGCCAGGTGAACCAAGCGATCAGTTTGGCCAAGACGTGCACATCGCCGATGCGGTGCGGCACCACACGCCAGCGCCACAAATCGAGCGCTCCCGCAGTGGTGATGCAGACCAAACAAATTAGGCCCAACAGACCCCAGTCCAACATGCGCAGCCGATGATGCGTGGGGTCGGCTTGCGCTGTTGCGCAGAGCAACGCGCCGCCAATGCCCAGCCAAAGCGCTACAGCGGGAGCGCCCGAAAGCGTTAACCCCATCATGCTGGCCGCTATTGCCAGCAGGCTTTGCAGGCGGTGCCGCCCCGAACTGGCCAAACCAAAGAACAGCAAAGCTGTGAAGAAAAGTTGCGTGAGCGCGGGCGTGGTTTCGTGCGACAACTGCGCGAGGCCCAAACAAGCCAGCAGGGCCAACAGGCCGCCATCGGCCATGGCGCGGGCGTAGTCTGCCGGTTGCGCTTCGCCTCCAAAAGCAAAGGCCACTGGCTGCGCAGAAGGATGTCGGGTCAAAGCATAAACCGCGTACCAAGTGGCGGCCAAGGTCCCGGTCAACATCGCCACAAAAGGCAAGCGGGCAAACAAAGCCTCAAGGCCTGCTGGAGCCCATTGCACAAACAAGGCGCCTAGCCAATAAGGTAGCAGGGCCAACTGGGGATCGGGGCTGCCCAGCAAGATGGGCTGCAGCCATTGGGTGAAATTGGCACTGGAGGATTGAGCCAACTGCAACATGTAGCCAAAGGCTTCGATGTCTTGCGACTTCCAAGGTGTGCGCCCCAAAAAACCGGGCAACACATAGGCCGCGCACAACAGCAGCAAGGCCAGACGGGGCAGTCTGCGCACAGCGCTTTGCGCAACGATGGCGGGGCTGGGTTGGTTCACGGCTTAAAAAGTTATTTGCACATTCGAGGCTGTCGGTGACTGCTGGCGCGCCAGTTCACCATTGAAAAAGGGCAGGCCGGTTGCCCGGGCTGCCCTTAACTGACACCAAACGAGTTTTATTTGGTGACGGTGGTCTTGCCAAAACGGTTGCGGAATTTTTCCACGCGACCGCCCATGTTGTCGACCGACTTTTGTGTGCCAGTGTAGAAGGGGTGCGACTCGCTGGTCGTATCCAATTTGTACAGGGGCAACTCGCGACCGTCTTCCATGGTGATGGTCTCTTTGGTGTTAGCGCATGAACGTGTCACGAACTTGAAACCATTGGACATGTCTTGGAAGCAAATTTCACGGTAGTTGGGGTGAATGCCTTCTTTCATGGGGAAATCCTTTTATTTTCGCTACGGTAGCCACACCACGGCCAATCCGAGTGCACTTTCCGCAAAACCTGTCAATTATAGGGTATCAGCCGCCTCGGCGCATCATGTCGAAGAATTCGGAGTTGTTCTTGGTCGCTTTCATGCTCTTCAAGACCATTTCCATGGCTTCAATTTCGTCCATGTTGTACATGAATTGACGCAAGATGCGGGTTTTTTGCAGTACTTCTGGCTGGAGAAGCATCTCTTCGCGGCGCGTGCCACTGCGGTTCAGGTTGATGGCCGGGAACACGCGTTTTTCGTACAAACGGCGCTCTAAGTGAATTTCACAGTTGCCAGTGCCTTTGAATTCTTCAAAGATCACCTCGTCCATGCGGCTGCCGGTGTCGACCAATGCGGTGGCGATGATGGTCAGGCTGCCGCCTTCTTCCACATTGCGGGCCGCACCGAAGAAACGCTTGGGGCGTTGTAAGGCGTTGGCATCCACGCCGCCGGACAACACTTTGCCTGACGATGGGACCACGTTGTTGTAGGCCCGAGCCAGACGGGTGATCGAGTCCAGCAAGATCACCACGTCTTTTTTCAATTCGACCAGGCGCTTGGCCCGCTCAATCACCATTTCGGCCACGTGCACGTGGCGCGAGGCGGGTTCGTCAAAGGTGGAAGAAATCACTTCGCCGCGCACGCTGCGTTGCATTTCAGTCACTTCTTCAGGACGCTCATCGACCAACAAGACCATCAGGTGGACATCGGGGTAGTTGGCTGTGATGGCGTGGGCGATCTGCTGCATCATCACGGTCTTGCCCGATTTGGGTTGCGCCACGATCAGGGCACGCTGGCCGCGGCCCAATGGCGCAATGATGTCGATCACGCGGCTGGTGATGTTTTCATCGCCCTTGATGTCGCGCTCCAAGCGCATCTGTTCTTTGGGGAACAGGGGCGTCAAGTTTTCAAACATCACCTTGTGTTTGTTGTTCTCGGGCAAGTCACCGTTGACTTGGTCGAGTTTGGTCAATGCAAAGTAACGCTCACCGTCTTTGGGAATCCGTACTTCGCCCTCGATCATGTCGCCCGTGTGCAGGTTGAAGCGGCGCACTTGGCTGGGGCTGATGTAGATGTCGTCGGTGCTGGCGGTGTAGCTGGAGTCGGGGCTGCGCAAAAAGCCAAACCCGTCAGGCAAGATTTCGAGCACGCCATCGGCAAACACCTGCTCACCCGCTTTGGCGCGTTTTTTGATGATGGCAAACATCAGCTCCTGTTTGCGCATGCGACCGGTATTCTCGATCTCGAGCGTGTCGGCTTGCTTCAGGAGTTCGGACACATGAAGTGCCTTGAGTTCATTCAAATGCATGGGAATTGGCCTGTGTCGAAGCGGTCTTAATATCGACCGTTTTCAGATAACCGAGTGGAAATATTTAGAGTCGGAGGGCGCCCGGGGTTGGGGCTGGTACATCCGTCAATCAAGGCGTTGGTCCCTGTTCGGGTTGCCTTGTGGAAATTATGACAGGTTTTGCTGGGGGGCTGAAAACAAAAAAACCGGGGTTGTGTTCCCCGGTTTTGCGTTTGAAGGTGCCCGCGAAAACGGGCCCTTCAGGGGGTCAGGCCAATTGCTGGTCGATGAAAGCAGTGAGTTGCGACTTGCTCATGGCGCCGACTTTGGTGGCGGCCAACTGACCGTCTTTGAACACCATCAGCGTGGGGATGCCACGAATACCAAATTTGGCAGGCACATCGCGGTTGTCGTCAACGTTCATTTTGGCAATCTGCAATTTGCCTTGGTAGGCCGTGGCCACTTCGTCCAAGATAGGGGCAATCATTTTGCAAGGGCCGCACCATTCGGCCCAGAAGTCAACCACCACAGGTTGACTCGACTGGAGTACGTCGGCTTCGAAAGTGGCGTCGGTAATGTGTTTGATCAAATCGCTGGCCATGGCCTATTCCTTGTGAACATTGAAGATGCGGCTAAAGTCACGGCTATTTTGACAGAATCCAACGGCCGCGCTTGTCACGCTTGCGTGGTCCACACACAAAAGCATGACATTTCCTTCGCCCGATTCGGTTTCAAGTAGCGTGGCAGATCTGACCGTCGACGTGGCCATTGTGGGCGGTGGGCCCGCGGGCCGAATGGCGGCCGACGTGTTGTCAAGCGCTGGTCAATCGGTGCATGTGTTTGATGCTATGCCCTCGGTGGGGCGTAAATTTTTGTTGGCCGGCAAGGGGGGCTTGAACCTCACGCATGCCGAGTCGCCAGATGTGTTTCGCACCCGCTATGGCCAGCAGCAAACTGCGGTTGGCGCATGGCTCGACCAGATGGACGCCCAAAGCGTGCGCGATTGGGCCAAAGGCTTGGGCGTAGAGACTTTTGTGGGCACCTCAGGTCGGGTGTTTCCGCAAGAAATGAAAGCCGCCCCCTTACTTCGGGCCTGGTTGCACCGCTTGAGGCATCCGGCGTCGGGTGTGCCGGTTCAATTTCACATGCGCCACCGATGGCAAGGCTGGGACGGCCAGCACCTGATTTTTCAAGCCACAGGCCCCACTGGGGTCACGCGGGTCAAGGCCCGTGCGACCTTGCTGGCGCTGGGTGGCGCAAGTTGGCCACGTTTGGGTTCGGACGGTGCTTGGGTGCCTTTGTTGGCCGAACAGGGGGTGCCGATTTCTCCTCTCAAGCCGGCCAATTGCGGGTTTGATGTGTGGGGCCGAGACGGCGCTGGCTGGACCGAGCACTTCCGCAGCCGCTTTGCCGGCCACCCCCTCAAGTCGGTGGTGCTCCGCGTGGCATCGGCTGAGGTGGGTGATGGGGACGGCACCTTGGCCACCAAGTTTGAGCGCCAAGGCGAATTTGTGATCACCGAAACAGGTGTCGAAGGCAGCCTGATTTATGCCGCATCGGCGGGTTTGCGAGACGATTTGGCCCAAGGTGAGACCCAGTTTTTGCTGGATTTACTGCCGCATTTGGGCATGGCGCAAGTTCAATCGGCGGTTCGTTGGCCGCGCGGCAGTCGGAGTTTGTCCAGCCATTTGAAGAGCCGTTTGGGCCTCGAGGGGGTCAAGTCAGGGCTGCTGTACGAACTGTGTTCACCGCAAACGCTGGCCAACCCCGACGCTTTGGCGCAAACCTTGAAACAGTTGCCTGTTCGCCTAAAAAACCCCAGGCCGGTGGCCGAAGCCATCAGCACCGCAGGGGGCGTGGCCCTCGAGGGGCTGACACCGAATTTGATGCTCTCACAGCGTCCGGGGGTGTATTGCGCTGGCGAAATGCTGGACTGGGAAGCTCCCACGGGCGGCTATTTGCTGACGGCTTGTTTGGCCAGTGGCAGGCGCGCTGGACAGTCTATTTTGTCGGTTTTGTAACAATTTCATACAAATTGTGTCTTCCGTATGACCGTGTGGTGCGTTGAAGTCCAGTGAATAACTTCATTCAAACCGAGGTGGACATGTCTCCAGAAACTTCCCAGGAATACCAGCGCGCCGTAGAAGAGGCCGCCAACGCCTTCATGAAGGTGATGGCTTTGCGCGGGTTCAATGTTCGAGATTACCCCCAGAATTTCGTCGCTCAAATGGCACAACAGACCCGTTTGACCTTTGAGGCCAACCGTCACGGTGCCCACAAAAACGCCAACCAATTGGTGTCTGACATGCTGCGCGCCGCGCCTACGGTCACTGTGGTGGCCCCGGCAGTGGCGCCTGCCAAAGTCAAATCTTTGCCCTTCCCAGCCTTGCGCCGTCGCATGGCCTGATGCCCCCTCAGTTTTTTCGGGTTTTGTAGCGCAGCAAGACCCGAAGATGTCCTGGCATTTGTCACTCTTTCAGCCATGATGAGGGCGTCATCGGCTGTTCCCCCTCAAGGTGTGTTGGCATGAAAGTCCAACTTTTCTTTCGGGATTTGGGCATCTTGATTTTGACCATCTGGGTCTGCATGCCCATTTGGGCACAGGATCGCCCCCCCGTCATTCAGTCCGAGAAGCATGCCTTCCATGTGGTCAGGTTGTTAAGTGGGCTCGAAAACCCTTGGTCGATGGCATTTTTGCCTGACGGCCGGATGCTGGTCACCGAGCGCGCTGGCCGGCTAAGGCTGGTGGGACAGGATTTCCGGCTGGAACCCAAACCCATTGAGGGTTTGCCTCAGGTGTCGGTGCAAGGCCAAGGCGGCTTGTTTGACGTGGCACTCCATCCGCAATATTCACAAAACGGCTGGATTTATTGGGCCTTCAACGCGCCGGGACCGGGCGGTTGGGGCACGGCTTTAGCCCGCGGTAAGTTAAAAGGTCTTCGCATGACCGAGGTTCAGTTGCTCTTTAGCATGCAGCCCAAAACACGCTCTGGACAGCATTTTGGCGGCCGCATTGTGTTCGACAAAGCGGGCATGTTGTACCTGACCCTGGGCGACAGAGGCGACAAGGAGCGTGCGCAAAAATGGGACGATCATGCGGGCTCGGTCATCCGTTTGCACGACGATGGGCGCGTGCCCTCCGACAATCCTTTTGCCCATCGGGCCGGGGCTTTTCCTGAAAAATGGACGCTTGGCAATCGCAACATGCAAGGCGCGGCGTTGCACCCCAAGACCGGCGAGTTGTGGACCCATGAGCACGGTCCGCAAGGCGGTGATGAGGTCAATGTGATGCGCGCTGGCCAAAACTATGGCTGGCCCGTGATCACCTATGGCGTCAACTATGGCTTGGGCACCCGCATCGGTGAAGGTCACAGCAAAGCCGGCATGGTGCAACCTTTGCATATCTGGTCGCCCTCGATTGCGCCTTCGGGCATGGCCTTCGTCAACGGCACACAATTTCCGCAATGGAACGGCGATTTGCTCGTGGGTGCCTTGCGGGGACAGATGCTGGTGCGTCTGGCACTGGATGGAGAAAAAGTCCTGCGCGAAGAGCGGTTGCTGCAAGGCCGTGTCGGTCGCATTCGCGATGTTCGAATGGGGCCAGACGGTTTTGTGTACCTACTAACCGACGATTCTCAAGGGGCTTTGCTGAGACTTGAGCCCGTCAGGGCCTGCAGCAATTGTCCAAGTCCTTGATTCATCAGGACTTGAGAGGAAGAAGTTGACGAGCCTTGACCCCGGCACTGACTCCACAGTTAGGGCTGCTTGGTTCCCCACCTGACCCGGTTGGCCGCTTCACCATGCGGGAAGGCCCGTCAGTTTGAATTGTAGGCGAGCTTGCCTTGGCTTTTGAACAGACGGGCAATTTTCCTGACTCTGCTCTAGAGCTCCGAGGCTCAAGAGGGCTTTCTGGCCCGATAGAATCAGGCCCATGTCTTATCTTGTTCTTGCGCGCAAATACCGCCCCCGAAATTTCACTGAAATGGTCGGGCAGGAGCACGTGGTTCAAGCGTTGACCAATGCTTTGGTGCAGCAGCGCTTGCACCATGCCTATTTGTTCACGGGCACCCGCGGGGTGGGTAAGACCACGGTTTCTCGTATTTTGGCTAAATCGCTCAATTGCCAAGGCGCCGATGGCCAGGGCGGCATCACGGCCGAGCCCTGCGGCGTGTGTCAAGCGTGCCGCGACATTGATGCGGGCCGATTTGTTGATTACACCGAACTTGATGCGGCCTCCAACCGGGGTGTGGATGAGGTGCAAAGCCTGTTGGAGCAAGCGGTTTACAAGCCGGTGCAGGGCCGATTCAAGGTCTTCATGATCGACGAGGTGCACATGCTGACCAACACCGCGTTCAATGCGATGTTGAAGACGCTCGAAGAGCCTCCCGAGTATTTGAAGTTTGTATTGGCCACCACCGATCCGCAAAAAGTGCCCGTCACGGTGCTCTCGCGTTGTTTGCAATTCAATTTGCGTCCCATGGCCCCCGAGACGGTTTTTGAGCACCTCACGCAAGTGCTGTCGACAGAACAATTGACGGCAGAGCCACAGGCCTTGCGCTTGCTGGCCCGCGCGGCAAGAGGCTCGATGCGCGATGCCCTGAGCTTGACCGATCAGGCCATTGCTTTTGGCAATGGGCAGCTGCAAGAAGCGGGCGTGCGCCAAATGCTGGGCAGTGTGGACCGCAGCCATGTGTTGCAGATGGTGCGCGCCTTGACCGATGGCGATGGTGCGGCCGTGGTGGCGCAAGTCAATGATTTGCGTTTGCAGGGGGTGTCGGCCGCCACCACGCTGGAAGACATGGCCATGATTTTGCAGCGTATGGCGGTCATGCAGTTGGTGCCCAGCATGGCGCAAGACGGCGACGACCCCGACACCCAAGGGCTGGCCGCGTTGGCGCAAGCCATGCCGCCAGAAGAAACCCAGTTGTTGTACAGCCTGTGCCTGCATGGTCGAGCTGAGTTGGGTCTCGCGCCCGATGAATATGCCGCTTTGACCATGGTCTTGCTGCGTTTGTTGGCCTTCAAGCCGCAAGCGCACTCCGCGGAAAAAAAAAGCCCGCACACCAGCCCTGAACCCCTGAAGCGCCCGCCTGCGCAGGCAAATGCGGGCGCCACTGCGGCTAAAACCCCGCTTGATTCCGCACCCGCACCCGCTCCATCTCTCACGCCTGCACCTCCACTTGCAGTTGCGCCCGCACCCTCGATTCAGCCAGTCAGCCAGCCCGAGCCGCCGCCTTGGGAAGAGTTGCCCGACGATGAGGCTTGGGCTGACCCCGAGATGTCGATGATGGACGCGATGCCTTTGGATGTGACACCGCCGCCAGTGGCCAGACCTGCGCTGCGCTCATTGCCTGTGCGTGAGTCATCTGAGCCCACTGCACGGGTTGATTTGCCGCGGGCCAACAGTGGCGCACCCTTGCAAGAAACGCCCGAGGGCGGGGCTTGGCTGGGCATGGTGCAGGCGCTGGTGGACCAAGATGCCATCACCGCCTTGGTTCGCGAGTTGGCTTTGCAGTCGCAATTGGTGGCGCGCGATGGCCTTCAGTGGCAATTGCGCGTGGAGCGCGAAACGCTCAATCACCCGGCCAGCCGCGAGCGTTTGCAAGCGGCTTTGATGGCGGCAGGGCATGGTGAGGTCAAGTTGCACATCGAAATCGGCACGGTGACCGACAGCCCGGCCAAGCGAATGGCCGTGCAGGCGGCGGCCAAAATGCAAGCCGCGCAAGAATTGATTCAAAACGACCCTTTGGTGCAGGCCATGGTGCGCGACTTTGCCGCCAAAATTGTGCCCGGCAGCATTCAGCTGATTTGAAATTTCACGCTTTATTTTTCTCCATTCAAAGGAAAACCTATGTTCAACAAAGGACAACTCGCAGGCTTGATGAAACAAGCCCAAGCCATGCAAGACAACCTAAAAAAAGCACAAGAAGAACTGGCTTTTGTCGAGGTCGAGGGCCAATCGGGTTCGGGCATGGTCAAAGTGGTCATGACGTGCAAACACAACGTGCGTCGCATCACCATTGACCCCAGCTTGCTGGCCGACGACAAAGACATGTTGGAAGACTTGGTGGCTGCCGCCTTCAACGATGCCGTGCGCCAAGCCGAAGAAGTGTCACAGCAAAAAATGGGCAAGTTGACGGCGGGCTTGCCCCCCGGCATGAAGTTGCCTTTCTGAGCCGCGGACCGCTTGACCGATGGCCGATACCCACGCTCTTGCTACTCTGGTGCAGGCCCTCAAGGGTTTGCCGGGGGTGGGCATCAAGTCGGCCCAGCGCATGGCTTTTCAGTTGTTGCAAAACGACCGTGCCACAGCACGTCAATTGGCGGCTGCACTGAACAACGCGGTCGAAAAAATTCAGCACTGCGCGTGCTGTCACACCTTCACCGAAGCCGAGTTGTGCGACACCTGTCTGGACGCCAGCCGAGACCGCACGGTGTTGTGCGTGATTGAAACGCCCGCTGACCAATCGGCGATTGAGCGCACAGGCACCTTTCGGGGTTTGTACTTCGTGTTGATGGGCAAGCTCAGCCCACTCGATGGCATCGGGCCCCACGACATTGGGCTGGCCAAGCTCAAGCAGCGGGTCGCCGATGGCGTGCTGACGGAGGTGATTTTGGCCACCAACTTCACAGCCGAAGGCGAAGCCACGGCGCATGTCATTTCAGAAATGATCCGCCAGCAGGGGTTGAAAGTGACCCGCTTGGCAAGAGGCGTGCCCGCCGGCAGCGAGCTGGAATATGTCGATCTGGGTACCATCGCTCACGCCTTGGTCGACAGGCGCTAGACGTCTCCCAACTACCGGCAATCCATTACGTGAAAACCCGCTCGGGATCAATCCCGATGCGCTTCACGAGGCCTTTCTTTATGCTCAATTTAGCCATTTCAGGGTCAATACAGGAGCGTTTTTGTGTCGGAAGAGGTCTGGCGTCGAAGGTCAATATTGCTGGCGGCTGTGGCCGCTTGCTCAGGGCCGTCAGCGACCATGGCCGCCATCGATCCTGCGCGCGGCACCCATCGGGTCACGATTGCCCTGGCGGCCAAACAAAGCCTGTACCACTTGCCGCTCACGCTGGCAGACCAGTTGGGGTTCTTTAAGCAAGCGGGTCTTGCCGTTGAATGGTTGCACCACGAGTCGGGCGCCAAAGCCATGGGCAGCGCTTTGCAGGGGCAGGCCGAAGTGGTGGCGGGTGCCTTTGAGCATTTGTTTGGCTTGCAAAACAGAGGCTTGAATTATCAAGCCTTTGTCCAGATGGGGCGCACACCGCAACTCAGTCTGGGGGTGGCATCTCGGCTGGATATGCGCTCGATCATGGCGATGAGAGGTGCTCGATTGGGCGTGACCTCACTCGACTCCAGTACCCACTGGCTGTCTTGCCAATGGCTGATGCAAAACGGACTGTTGCCAGAGGATGTGGTGTTTGTGGAGGTGGGTTCCTCGGCGGCGGTGGTGGACGCCTTGCGCAGTGGTGCCATTGATGCCTTGTGCAACCCCGACCCGATCATGTACGGCCTTGAACACAAAAATGAAATCCGAGTGTTGGGTGAAACGCGAACGTTGATGTCTACCCGCAAACTGATGGGGGGCAATGTGCCAGGGGCGTGTTTGATGGCAAGAACCGATTTTTTGCAGCGTCAACCTGATGTGGCACAGGCCTTGAGTGATGGTGTGGTGCGCGCATTGAAATGGCTGCAAACGGCGGGCGTGACCGACATCCTCAAAACAGTCCCGGTGCCCTATTGGTCGAGTGATCGCGCCATGTATCTGGCGGCTTTTGAGAAGCTGCGCGAATCGTATGCACTGGACGGATTGATCGCCTACGAATCCGTGCTCAATTCGTGGCGCGCCCATGCCCGTCTGCCAGGCCGATTGAGCCAAGCGCGCGTGGTGCTGGGGCAGACCTACACCAACGCATTCACCACCAAATCCAAATCCCGTTTTTCGGCTTGACCGTTTAGCCGGATGATCGGTCAGCCAGTTGATCGCGCAGCCAGTTGATCGTTCAGCCTGTTGATTGGTTAGCCAGTGCCGATTTCAAGGATGGGGATTCAGCGATTCAAAATTCAAACCCCACCATCATCCAAGAGAGGTGATGTGTCAGGGTTTTTTCTTGTTGGATTTGCTTTGTTTTTGAGACGCAGATTTGGATGAGCTGGCCTTCTTGGGGGCGCTGGCCTTGTGAGTTGTGGACCGCGCCACGCGCCGTGCCCCTTCGGAGGGCACCAAAATGGTCAATGTTTGTCCTGCCGCCACTGGCGAGTTGGCTTTCAGCTTGTTCCAAGCGGCCATGTTGGTGGCTGACACGCCATGCCTTGCAGCCAGGCTGGCCAGTGAGTCGCCTTTACGGGCTTTGACCGAAATCCTTCTCAGCACCACTTCAGGGGCCAGACCCAGCTGGCCGTTGTCAGCCAAGTGCGCGGTCACGTCGTTGTCTAAGCGGCCTTTTCGGTGCACCAACAAGGTCGAGCCCGCTTTGATCAACATGCGGGGCGGGATGTTATTCACCGAGCGCAGCAGCGCTACTGACATGTCCAGTTGATTGGCCGCTTCTTCTGGCTTCATGGTTCGAGGCGCTTGCCATGCGGTCCATGTAGACAATGGGCGGTTGGCATGGTCTTGCAGGTTGCGCTCAAATATTGTGGCGTTGTCCCAAGGCAGCAAAATTTGTGGCGTACCAGCCGCCAAGATCACCGGCAGGTTCATCGATGGGTTGAGTGCCTTGAAGTCCTCTAGTTTGACGTTCGCCAGTTTGACGGCCAAGGCCACATCAATGTCGCGCTCGATGGGGACACTCCTGAAGTAGGGGTGGTTTTGGATGAGCGGAAGCTGGGTGTTGAAGGCTTCGGGTTGCGCAACGATATTTTTGACGGCTTGCAACTTGGGCACGTAGTAACGGGTTTCGGTGGGCATGCTGAGGTCGCTGTAGGTCAGCGGCTTGCCCTGTGCGCGGTTCTTGGCCAGTGCGCGGCCCACGCTGCCTTCGCCCCAGTTGTAAGCAGCCAGCGCCAAATGCCAGTCACCAAACATGCCGTACAACTTTTGCAGGTAATCCAAGGCGGCACGAGTCGACTCCAGCACATCCCGACGGTCATCACGGAACAAGTTTTGTTTCAGGTCGAAGTACTTGCCCGTGGCGGGCATGAATTGCCACATGCCCGCGGCTTTGGCACTGGAAACCGCTTGGGGGTTGAAGGCCGATTCGATGAAGGGCAACAAGGCCAACTCGGTGGGCATGTTGCGGCGTTCCAGTTCTTCCACCACATGGAACAAGTAGGGGCGTGACCGCTCGGTCATGCGCAGCATATAGTCGGGCCGGCTGGCGTACCACTGCTCCCGGTTGCGCACCAAGTCGCTGTCCAAATCGGGCATGGCAAAACCACGGCGAATGCGCTCCCAGATGTCGACAGGGGGGGTGAGCCCCATGGGGCTGCGGGGTTTGAGTGTGAAGACGGGGTCAGCAGGGTTGGCGGCTGCTGGCGCGACCACGGGTGCCGATGGCGATGGGCTTTCAGTGGCCGTGGGTGCGGCTTGAGAGGCTGTGGGCAAAGCCGAAGTTGTGGCGGTTGATGCAGGTCCAGGGCCAAGGCCGGGCGCTGTGGCGCAAGCTGTCAGCAACAAGCTCAGGCACAAAAATGCCGCAGTGGTCCACCGTTGCATGGCGCGGTGATCCGCGTGGCCCATGGGGCCTTGGGCTGAAGTGAGTGCGTTCATCAAAATTCGTTTTTCCAGCTGCGAAGCGCGGCAAAAGTCGAGGCATCGTCAGTGGCCTGCGCGTCGCGTTGACGCGCGGCGGCTGACACAGCCGGTTGGCGGCTTCGCAAAAAAGGGTTGATTGCCCGCTCTGTCGACAGGGCGACGGGCAAGGTGGGTTGTTCTTGTTGGCGGAGCGCTGCACAAACCGCGGCATGCTGGCGCAAGGCTTCATTGGTGGGGTCCACCGCCAAAGCAAACTTCAAATTAGACAAGGTGTACTCATGGGCGCAGCACACCCGTGTGTTGCCGGGCAGAGAAGCCAAGCGGTCCAGCGAGTCAAGCATTTGCGCGGGGGTGCCTTCAAACAAGCGGCCGCACCCTGCGGAAAACAAGGTGTCGCCGCAAAAAAGCACAGGGTCTTGGCCTGCAGGGTGTGCCCAAAAGGCAATGTGCCCCAAGGTGTGGCCGGGCACGTCGAGCACTTCAAAGTGCAATCCATGCCAATCGAGCGGGTCACCTTGCTGCAGGCCATGGCAAGCCACCGGCATTTTTTCGAGCGCAGGGCCCACCACTTGGGCACCGGTGTGTGCCACCAAGTCGGGCAAGCCGCCCACATGGTCGGCATGGTGGTGCGTGACTAGAATCAAGTCCAATTGCACGCTGGGGTGATCTTGCAACCAAGCCATGACAGGCGCACTGTCACCCGGATCAACCACCAAGGCGTGGCGGTCGTTGTGCAGCAACCAAATGTAGTTGTCTGAAAATGCGGGCAATGCGATGAGTTTCATGGAGAGTCAGATTATAGAAAGCCAGCATCCCGAAAACACTTGGTTGACCCATTTGGGACAACCGGTCGCTTCGCGCTTGCTGTTGTGGGAGCAACAACAGACCGATGAGCTGCTGGCCGATGTTTTCGGCTACCACGCGGTACAACTCGGATGGCCCCAGTTACAGGCCTTGCGCAGCAACCGCATGCCGCACCGCTGGCTTGCAAAAGCCGAATTCGAGTGGCCGCTCAGCCCAATGGCCTCCCCCAATTTGCCAGCTACGCATGACGAGCTGTCTGCCAAGCCGGGTGCCGTGATTCGTTCAGAGGCTGTCCCCGGCGCTGGGGTTGGCGCGCCCGACCTTTGGCTGGACAGCCGGGCATGGCCCTGGCAGGCCGACAGCTTGGACTTGGTGGTGTTGCCGCACACCTTGGAGCGATCGGCCGATCCGCATGCCTGTTTGCGAGAGGTGGAGCGTGTGCTGATTCCTGAAGGGCAGGTCTTGATCACGGGGCTCAACCCCATGAGCTTGTGGGGATGGCGGGGGTCTTCGTTGATTGCCTATCGTCGCTTGCGAGATTGGCTGCGCTTGTTGGGCTTTGAAGTTCAAGTGAGCCGCTTTGGCGGCTGGACCCCTGCGCTGGGCAGCGAGCGTTGGATGCAGCGCATGAGCTGGATGGATGCGGTGGGCCAGCGCTGGTGCCCGATTTTGGGTGGCGTTTATTTGTTGATGGCGACCAAACGTGTGCACGGCGGACGCTTGATCGATGGGCGTCGGTGGCGCACGGTACGATCGCCCGCTGCAGCGACCGCGCCGATTGCACGGTCAGACACTTTGCTCGGCCGTGAGTCGGCCCCGAAAGACAGACTTGAGTCACGTTGAAATCTATACCGATGGTGCCTGCAAAGGCAACCCAGGACCTGGGGGCTGGGGGGTTCGCCTTCAGTCAGGCCAGCATGTTCAAGAGCTTTTTGGCGGTGAGTTGAACACCACCAACAACCGCATGGAGATGACGGCCGTCATTGAAGGGTTGAGTGCATTGAAGCGCCCCTGCCAGGTCACGCTTTATCTGGACAGCGAATATGTACGCAAAGGTATTACTGAGTGGATTCATGGCTGGAAAGCCCGTGGCTGGCGGACTGCAGCCAAACAACCTGTGAAGAACGCTGATCTGTGGCAAAAACTGGATGCCGTGGTGTCCTCTTCGGGACACCGCATTGAATGGCGCTGGGTAAAAGGCCACAATGGCGACCCTGGTAATGAACGTGCAGACGCCCTTGCCAACCAAGGCGTAGACAAAGCTTTGGGCCGTTGAAGCGGCTTTTTGAGCCGTCACGGCCCATTGGCAGTTCCATCGGATTTATCGGTTCTCGCTGTTACATTCTGGACGATGGTTCAAAACAACCTCTAAGAGATATCTGAATGGCTTATAAAAAAACATATGCCGTGTTGGCATTGGTCGGTATTTGTGGTGCTTCGGGTGCCGCATGGTGGTGGCAAAACAAACCGGCCAACGCTGATGGCGCCACACCCGCTGCCTCATCCTCTGCTTCAGCCGCTGCTGCACCCTCTGCTTCATCCTCTGCGCCCGGCGCGCCAGGTGCCGGTGCTCCAGGTGCAGCCCCCGGTGGCGCTCCGGCAAGACCGCCTGCAGTCGAAGTGGCCAAAGTGCAGGCCATGACCTTGGTGGACGAAACCCAAGCCGTGGGCAGTTTGCGTTCACGTCAAGGCGTCATGATGCGGCCCGAAGTGGGCGGACGCATCAAGAGCATTTATTTCACCGACGGCCAGCGTGTGCGCAAAGGCCAAGTGATGGTGCAGTTTGAGGATCAACTGCAACAGGCGCAGTTGTCGCAGGCCAAAGCCGAGCTGTCCATCGCCGAGGCCAACCACAAACGCAACCAAGAATTGGTAACCCAAAACTTCATCAGCAAGCGTTCGCTGGATGAAAGCGCCGCGGCCCTCGAAGTCTCACGCGCCAAGATGGCGCTGGCCGAGGCCACTTTGCAGCGCTTGAAGGTGCTGGCCCCCTTTGACGGCACCACCGGCCTCAAGCAGGTCAACGTGGGCGATTACCTCAAAGATGGCGCGGACATGGTCAACGTGGAAGACATGGATGCGGTGTTGCTCGACTTCCGACTGCCCGAGCGTTTTCAGGCCAAGATTCGCACCGGACAAAAAGCACAGCTGAGCATCGATGCCTTGCCCGGCCGTCCGTTTACGGCCGTGGTGCAAGCGATAGACCCCTTGATCGAGGCCAATGGTCGCTCGGTGGGTGTGCGTGCCTGCATTGACAACCGCCAACAACAACTGCGCCCCGGCATGTTCGCCCGTGTGACAGCCGTTTTTGGCTCGCGCGAAAACGCTTTGATCATTCCCGAAGAGGCCATCATTCCTCAAGGCGGCCGCACCTTTGTGGTCAAAGTTGTGGCGGGCGACAAACCCGACACCTTGGTGTCTGAGCGCGTGGCCGTTAAAACGGGTTTGCGCCAACCCGGCAAAGTCGAAATTTTGGAGGGCTTGGCCGAGGGTGACACCGTCGTCACTGCGGGACACCAGCGTTTGCAAAAAGATGGCACCGCAGTGCGCGTGGTGGACATGTCGCAGGGTGGGGGCAACAAGCCCGGTGCGGCAGCTGCTCCAGGTGCTCCAGGTGCTCCAGGTGCTCCAGGTGCGGCCGCTCCAGCCCAAGCCGGAGCATCGGCACCTGCCCAAGGCGCAGCAGCATCAAGCGCCGCTGCACCAGCAGCCAAGGGTGGACCCACAGCCGTGGCCTCTGCCGCAGCGCCCGGCTCGAAAGGGCCAGCGAACAAGGCTTTGTCAGGGCCTAATCCATGCTTGAGGGGCCCCGATGCAGCTTTCTGAAGTTTCCATCCGACGGCCTGTTCTGGCCGTGGTCATGTCCTTGCTGATCATGCTGGTGGGCGCGGTCAGTTTCAAAAGCCTGTCGCTGCGTGAATATCCCAAAATCGACGAACCCACCGTGACTGTGACCACCCGCTATGTGGGTGCATCGGCCGAAGTGGTCGAGTCGCAGGTGACGAAGACGCTGGAGGACTCGATTGCCGGCATTGATGCGGTGGACGTCATCACCTCCATCAGCCGAGCCGAGCAGTCGCAAATCACCGTGCGTTTCCGCCTTGAAAAAGACGCCGACACGGCGGCGGCCGAAGTGCGTGACCGGACCTCGCGTGTGCGGAGCCGTTTGCCGCAAGCCATTGACGAACCGGTCATTGCCAAAGTCGAGGCCGATGCGTTTCCTGTCATTTGGTTGGCCTTTTCGAGCGACACCCTGAACGCCTTGCAGATCAACGACTTGGTGAACCGCGTCGTCAAGCCCCGCTTGCAGACCGTGACGGGTGTTGCCGATGTGCGTATTTTTGGTGAACGCAAATACGCCATGTTGGTGTCGTTGGATCCAGCCCGTTTGACCTCTTACAAACTCACGCCGCAAGATGTCGAAGACGCCATTCGCCGTAACAACCTGGAGTTGCCCGCTGGCCGCATTGAGTCCAACAGCCGCGAATTCAGTGTGTCGGCGCAAACCGACCTCACACGCCCCGGTCAGTTTGGCGAGATCGTCATTCGCACGGTGAATGGGTTTCCTATCAAGCTGCGCGATGTAGCCCAAATTAGAGAAGATGCTGCCAGTGACCGCAGCTTGGTTCGCCTGAATGGCCAATCTGCCATTTCTGCCGGCGTGATCCGTCAGGCCACGGCCAACCCGTTGGAGTTGTCCAAGGGGGTGCGCGAGATGATTCCGCGCATCAAGGCCGACATGCCGGGCGACATGTCCATCAATGTGGCCAACGACAACTCGGTTTTCATTGACAAGTCCATCAAGAACGTGTTCCAGACCATCGTCGAAGCGGTGGTGTTGGTGGCCTTGGTGATCTTTGTGTTTTTGCGCACCATTCGTGCGTCGATCATTCCCATCATCACCATTCCGGTCAGTTTGATTGGCGCTTTTGCCATGATGGCCTTGGCCGGCTTCACCATCAACACCCTGACTTTGCTGGCGCTGGTGCTGGCCATTGGTCTGGTGGTGGACGATGCGATTGTGGTGCTTGAAAACATTTATCGGCACATTGAAGAGGGGCTGGATCCGTTTTCAGCGGCCATCAAAGGGGTGCACGAGATCAGCTTTGCCGTGGTCGCCATGACCATGACCTTGGCGGCGGTTTTTGCACCCTTGGCTTTCACGCCGGGACGCACCGGCAAATTGTTTGGCGAGTTTGCGCTGGCGCTGGCCGGTGCGGTGGTGGTGTCAGGTTTTGTGGCCCTCACCTTGTCGCCCATGCTCAGCTCGAAGTTGTTGCGCCACAACCCCAACCCGGGTTGGTTTGACCGCAGCATGGAGCGATGGCTCACGGCGTTGTCGAATGGCTATGAATCCTTGTTGCGCTTCATCTTGACCCGAGCGCGCTGGGTGGTGGTGTTGGTGATGATTGGTTCGGGTGTGGGCATTGCCACGATTTACCCCACCATGAAGCAAGAGCTGGCGCCTTTGGAGGACCGCGGCACCATCTTGGCTACGGTCAACGCCCCGGATGGCTCGACCCTTGAGTACACCGACCGTTATGCCCGCTCGCTTGAAAGAATTGGGCAGTCTTATCCCGAATTCGACCGCATCTTTGCCAACATGGGCAACCCCACAGTAGGCCAAGGTTCGGTGGTTTACCGTGCGGTGGACTGGGACGAGCGCAAGCGCACCACACTCGAAATTGCCCGTGAAATGGGCGCCAAATTCAATGGTTTGCCGGGTGTCAACGCCTTCCCCATCACCCCTCCGTCTCTGGGACAAGGCTTCCGTGAGCGGCCCTTGAACTTTGTGATTCAGACGTCGGACAGCTACCAAAACCTGAACACGCTGGCGCGTCAGATGATGGATGAGATTGCCAAAAACCCTGGCATTTTGTCGCCCGATGTCGACTTGCGCTTGAATAAGCCCGAGTTGCGTGTCGAGGTGGACCGTGTGAAGGCCGCCGAGCTGGGGGTCAGCATTGACGTGGTGGCACGAACCATCGAAACCATGTTGGGTGGGCGAGTGGTCACGCGCTACAAGCGCGACGCCGAGCAATACGACGTGATTGTGCAAACCCCCACAGCCAGCCGCAACACGCCTGATGACATTGATGTGATTCAGGTGCGTGGTCGCAACGACACCATGATCCCGTTGTCGAGTTTGGTGAAGGTGCGCGAAAGTGTCTCGCCTCGAGAGTTGAACCACTTTGGTCAACGTCGCTCGGTGTCGATCACCGCCAACTTGGCCCCCGATTACTCTTTGGGCGAAGCCATCAAGTTCATGGAGGAGACCTCCGCCAAGCTCTTGAAGCCGGGTTACACCACCGAGCTGAACGGCACCTCGCGTGAATTCAAAAACTCGCAAGGGGCCTTGGTCATCGTGTTTGTGCTGGCGCTGTTCTTCATCTTTTTGGTGTTGTCGGCCCAGTTTGAGAGTTTCATCGACCCCTTTGTCATCATGTTGTCGGTACCCTTGTCCATGATTGGGGCGCTGCTGGCCCTCAAGTTCACGGGAGGCTCGCTGAACGTGTATTCACAAATTGGTCTGATCACGCTGGTCGGGTTGATCACCAAGCACGGCATTTTGATTGTGGAATTCACCAACCAATTGCGTGAGCAAGGGATGGCCACACAAGAGGCCCTGATCAAGGCTTGCGGCCAACGCTTGCGTCCGATTTTGATGACCACTGGCGCCATGGTTTTAGGCGCTGTGCCGCTCGCATTGGCTACCGGTGCAGGCGCTGAAAGCCGCACTCAAATTGGCTGGGTGATTGTGGGCGGCATGAGCTTGGGTACTTTGCTGGCCATCTTTGTGGTGCCCACGATGTACTCGTTGTTGGCGCGCAAAGCCGTGCCCGGTCCGAACAAATCGGTGGCCTTGGACGAGCCTGCTGCGGCAGGGCACTCGTCCACACACTGAGCTGCTTCACGCGAAAAAAAAGGGCTGCCATCGCAGCCCTTTTTTGTGGTGGTTAGGTTCAGAGGTGTCCATCAAACATCATCACATCGACCAGCTCACCCACGGCCACATTGCCTTGCGCATGGTGCAGCACAATCAGGCCGTTGGCGTGCACCATCGAGCTCAAAACACCAGAGCCTTGGTTGCCGGTGATGCTGACTTGCAATTCACCTGCTGCGTTGGTGCTGACGATGCCGCGTTGGTATTCGGTGCGGCCGGGTTTTTTACGCAAAGCCTCGGTGCTTTTGGCTTTGAGCAAGGGCAAAGGCGGTGCTTGCCAACCCATCAGGCGTTGCAAAGCCGGACGCACAAAAGCAGCAAAAGTCACCATCACAGCGACCGGATTGCCGGGCAGACCAAACAGCACGGCATGGTGGTTGCCTTGGCTGATGCGGCCCACCGCCATGGGGCGACCAGGTCGCATGGCAATGCGCCAAAAGGCCACATCGCCCAGTTGTTTCATCATGGCTTTGGTGTGGTCGGCTTCACCCACGCTGACACCGCCGCTGGTGATGATGGCGTCGGCTTGCGCAGCGGCGCTCATAAAGGCTTGCTCTAAAGCTGCGGGGTCGTCGCGCACCACGCCCATGTCGATCCAATCACAGCCCAAAGACTGCAACAGGCCGGCCACGGTGTAGCGGTTGCTGTCGTACACCGCACCTTCGCGGGGCGATTCACCCAAGCTCAAAATTTCATCGCCCGTAGAGAAATAAGCCACTTTGGGTCTGCGCCAAACCGACACGCTGGGCAGCCCTAAGCTCGCCAAAAGCCCGCAGGCGGCGGGGCTCAGGCGAGTGCCCGCACGCAATGCGGGCTGCCCCGCCATCAGGTCTTCGCCAAGCAAGCGGCGGTTATCGCCTGCTTGCAGCAACCCCGCAGGAATTTGTACCCCATCGCCCTCGGCCTTCACCAACTCTTGGGGGGCCACGGTGTCCAGACCGGCCGGCATGATGGCACCGGTCATGATGCGCACGCACTCACCGGCATGCACTTCGCCTTGCCAGGCTTTACCAGCAAAGGCGGTGCCCACCACACGCAATGGCGTGGCGGCATGCGGTAGCAAATCTGCACCGCGCAAGGCATAGCCATCCATGGCCGAGTTGTCATGCGGCGGCACGCTGATGGGCGAAATAATGTCTTGCGCCAAGATGCGTCCATGCGCTTGCATCAACGGCACAGATTCTTGCGTTTGCACCGGCTGCACCAACTGCGCCAAGAATGCATTCACATGCTGCGCAGACAAGGCCTGAGGGTCATAGCCCTGCAAGCGTTCGGCGATTTCATGCAAGCTGAGAGTCGGTGGGTTAACGGCTGTTGCAGGCACTGCAGTCAAAGGGGACGAAGAGGACGAAGCTTGAGAAGCTTGTGAGGCTTGTGAAGCTATTGAAGAGGGTGGCATGTCGATTCAGAGCGATTCGAGTTGCTGAAGCTCGGCCAGCGTATTGGCATTGGAGAACGCCGTAGGGCTGTCCTTGGGCAAATCAAAGGGGACGATTGCGCAGCGGTGTTGCCCAGTCCACGCATCAATTTTTCGTCCGCCGCCTTGTGTGAATTTCACCAAGCTCTCGAGCAGATCCACTTGGAGCAGGCAAAACACCGGCTGGGGTCGCACGGTGCCGTCCGCTTCGGGCGCAGCAGCCATGGCGATGTCCGCGTTCTCGTCGGCCATGGCCTTGAACAGCCGTTCCACCAAATCGAGCGGAAACAAAGGGGTGTCGCAAGGCACGGTCAACAGCCACGGCGTTTCGCAACGCTCCAAACCCGTCAAAAACCCGGCCAAAGGCCCGGCAAAACCGTCGATGCTGTCGGGCCAGACCGGCACCCCCAAGGACTCGTATGCCGACAGGTTTCGGTTGGCATTGATGAGGACTTCTTGCGGCGCCATGGTTTGCAGTTGCAAACGCATCAGGGTGTGCAGAGCAAGAGGCAGGCCACGAAAATTTTGCAGGCCTTTGTCTGTGCCGCCCATGCGAGTGCCTCGCCCGCCCGCCAAGATCAGTGCCGTGATGGCTGGGGTGTTGTGCTCTGACATGGGCATCAGCCTCCGATGTAACTCATCTCGACCCGCTTGCCGGGGCCGCTGGCCGTGTCAGGCCCTTGCAGGCTGCGCAGGCGCGAATATTGGTCGGTTCGGCCGCGCCAAATGGCATCAACCGTGGCGGCCAACTGGGCATTGGTTTGGCTGGGATCGCGCAGCAACTGACGCAGGTCGTAGCCTTGGCTGGCAAAGAGGCACAGGTACAACCGACCTTCGGTGGACAAACGTGCGCGGTTGCAATCGCCGCAAAAAGCCTGCGTCACGCTGCTGATGACCCCCACCTCGCCCAATGCGGGGTCGACCTCGCCTTGGGCATTGGCATAGCCCCAGCGCTCAGCGGTTTCGCCAGGCGTAGCCGGGTCGAGTTGCACCAGCGGTAATTCGGAGTTGATCAAGCGGACAACCTCGGCGCTGGGCAAGACCTCGTCCATGCACCAGCCGTTGGTGGCACCAACATCCATGTATTCGATGAAGCGCAGCACAATGCCCGAGCCGCGGAAGTGCCGCGCCATGGGCAAGATTTCTTGTTCATTGGTGCCACGCTTGACGACCATGTTCACCTTGATGGGCCCCAAGCCGGCCGCTTGTGCGGCTTCAATGCCGGCCAGCACGTCGGCCACCGGAAAGTCGACATCGTTCATGCGCCGAAACACCGAGTCGTCGAGGCCATCCAAACTGACGGTGACCCGTTGCAGGCCCGCGTCTTTCAGACTTTGCGCTTTGCGTGCCAACAAAGAGCCGTTGGTGGTCAGTGTCAAATCCAGCGGATGGCCGTCAGGCGTGCGCAGCGCGGCCAGTTGCTCGATCAAGATCTCGATGTTTTTGCGCAGCAAAGGTTCGCCCCCGGTGAGGCGGATTTTGCGGACGCCCCGCTCAACAAACACGCCTGCAATGCGGGTGATTTCCTCAAAGCTCAGCAAATGGTGCTGCGGCAAATAGGCGTAGTCTTTGTCGAAGACTTCTTTGGGCATGCAATAGCTGCAGCGAAAGTTGCAACGGTCGGTGACGCTGATGCGCAAATCGGTCAGCGGGCGTCGCAGAGCATCCAGCGGCAACTCGGACAGTGTTGAGCCTGCCACCACTCGGGGCAAAGGCAAACTGGGGTGGCGCTGGTCAACCAGCGGAATGACGCGTTCAGACATGGCTTTATTGTGCCCCAGCGCATGGTCCTGGGTGGGCTGGGGGTGAACTTAACCGTGCTGTATGGCCACCGTTTTGAGCGTGGTGAAGCCCAGCAGGGCTTCAAAACCTTTTTCGCGGCCATAGCCTGAAGACTTGACCCCGCCAAAAGGCAACTCCACGCCGCCGCCCGCACCATAGTTGTTGATGAAGACCTGACCACTGCGGACCCGCTTGGCCATGCGGAATTGACGGCCACCCTCGCGCGTCCAGATGCCAGCGACCAAGCCAAAGGCAGTGGCATTGGCCAACTCGACGGCATGGTCTTCGTCTTGAAAACTCATGGCCGAGAGCACGGGCCCAAAGACTTCTTCTTGGGCCAATCGGTGCATCACCGGCACATCGCGCAGCAAAGTGGGGGCTTGGTAAAAGCCCCCGCTGGGCACGCCCGATGCAACTTGGCCTTGCGCCACGGTGGCAATGCCATCGGCTTTGGCTTGCTCCAAAAAGCCACTCACTCGGGCCAATTGGCTGGCCCGAATCAGCGGTCCCAAGTCCAAATTCATGGCGGCTGAGCCCACTTGCAAGCGTGAAAACGCTTCGCCCAAGCGTTTCAGCAGTGGCTCATAGATGGCTTGTTCAATCAGCACCCGCGAGCCTGCACTGCAGGTTTGCCCTGAGTTTTGAACGATGGCATTGATCACCACCGGCACCGCCGCGTCCAAGTCGGCGTCTGCAAAAACAATTTGAGGGCTTTTGCCGCCCAATTCGAGGGTGACTGGGCAGTGCCTTTCGGCAGCGACTTGTTGAATCAATGTGCCCACACCGGGGCTGCCGGTGAAACTGATGTGGTCGATGCCCGGGTGTCGGGCCAGCGCATCGCCGACTTCATGGCCATAGCCGGTCACGATGTTGATGGCACCAGCGGGAAATCCGACCTCGGCCGCCAATTGGGCCACCCGGATCAAACTCATGCAGGCATCTTCAGCGGGTTTGACCACACACGCGTTGCCCGCGGCCAATGCGCCGCCCACGCTGCGGCCAAAAATTTGCATAGGGTAATTCCAAGGAATCACGTGCCCCGTCACGCCATGCGGTTCGCGCCAAGTGAGCACGCTGTAGCCGTTTTGGTAGGGCAGGGTTTCACCATGCAGCTTGTCGCACGAGCCGGCATAAAACTCAAAATACCGAGCCAACGCCACGGTGTCGGCGGCGGCTTGTTTGGTGGGCTTGCCGCAATCGCGTTGCTCCAACGCGGTCAACTCGGCGGCGTGGTCCAGGATTTTTTGCGACAGGCGCATCAACAACCGGCCGCGCTCCAAGGCGCTCAATTTCCCCCAAGGGCCGTTGAATGCCGCACGGGCTGACTGCACGGCTTGGTCAATATCCGCCGCTTGGCTGCGCGGTATTTGCTCAAACACCAAGCCATCGGAGGGGTCGATGACGTCCAGGGTTTGCCCAGCCAGGGCGGGAGTGGATTGGTTGGCGATGAAATTGAAAAGCATGTGCACATTTTGATGCGGAATGATTTTTTGAAAATCACCCACGGGACATCTCTACACCCACGTTCGCCCATAAAAAAGGCCCGCCAAGGCGGGCCTTTCAAAGGTGCTGATGGCTTCAGCTGTGGAACTTCATGACCAACGGGACGATCAAGAGCGCCACAATGTTGATGATCTTGATCAAGGGGTTGATGGCGGGGCCCGCGGTGTCCTTGTAGGGGTCACCGACGGTATCGCCCGTCACTGCCGCTTTATGGGCTTCTGAGCCTTTGCCGCCGTGGTGTCCATCTTCGATGTATTTCTTGGCGTTGTCCCATGCCCCGCCACCGGTACACATCGAGATGGCGACAAACAAGCCGGTGATGATGGTGCCCATCAACAATCCGCCAAGCGCTTTGGGGCCCAAGATCAAACCGACCAACACCGGCACCACCACGGGCAACAAGCTGGGGATGACCATTTCCTTGATGGCCGCACTGGTCAGCATGTCCACGGCTTTGCCGTATTCGGGTTTGGCGGTGCCGGCCATGATGCCGGGGATCTCTTTGAACTGGCGGCGCACTTCCACCACCACACTGCCAGCGGCACGGCCCACAGCCTCCATGGCCATGGCCCCGAACAAGTAAGGGATCAAGCCGCCGATGAAGAGGCCAATGATGACCAAGGGGTCGGACAAGTCAAAGCTGATGGCTTTGCCATAGGCCTCGAGTTTGTGCGTGTAGTCGGCAAACAGCACCAACGAAGCCAAGCCCGCAGAACCGATGGCGTAGCCCTTGGTCACGGCCTTGGTGGTGTTGCCCACGGCGTCCAGTGGGTCGGTGATGTCGCGCACGCTGCTGGGCAGTTCGGCCATTTCGGCGATGCCGCCCGCGTTGTCGGTGATGGGGCCATAAGCATCCAAGGCCACCACAATGCCGGCCATGCTCAACATCGACATGGCCGCCACGGCAATGCCGTACAGGCCAGCCAAGGCGTAGGCGGTCCAAATGGCCAAGCAAACAAACATCACAGGCCAAGCAGTGGAGCGCATGGACACCCCCAAGCCGGCAATGATGTTGGTGCCATGGCCCGTGGTCGAGGCTTGCGCAATGTGTTGCACTGGCGCGTATTGCGTGCCGGTGTAAAACTCAGTGATCCAAACCAAGGCGGCCGTCAGCACCAAGCCGACGGCGCAAGCGCCAAACAGCTTCATTTGTGCGCCAGTGCCGCCCAAGGCGTTGTCGGGCATCAACCAAGTGGTGACAAAGAAAAAGGCCACCAGCGACAGGCCGCCAGCGATGGCCAAGCCTTTGTAGAGCGCAGGCATCACGTTGGTCATGCCCGGCGAGGCTTTTACAAAGAAGCAGCCGATGATGGAGGCGATGATCGAAACGCCACCCAAGGCCAGTGGGTACAGCACCGCTTGACCGGGAGCGGCCGACACCAGCAAGGCGCCCAACACCATGGTGGCGATCAGGGTCACGGCATAGGTCTCAAACAAGTCAGCCGCCATGCCTGCGCAGTCGCCCACGTTGTCGCCCACGTTGTCGGCGATCACGGCCGGGTTGCGCGGGTCGTCCTCGG
>JACCDS011358676.1_pt1 | contig 46867 bp, 46 predicted proteins | sample 7446441 | NCBI WGS metagenome assembly JACCDS01 (sample SAMN15323445, study PRJNA562643) | freshwater metagenome | isolation source: river surface water | place: USA:Blue River Watershed | collected 2017-08-17 | reverse complement strand
CTGAAGGCGCGGATGACGGATGCGGAGGTCCTCGATTTGCTGGCGAAGGGTCGGGGCGCGATGCCGCCGAACGTCGTGCTGGATACCGCGCAGAAACGGGAGCTGTTGGACTATTTGTTCCGGCGCAACCAGCCGCCGCCCCGCGGCGGCGGCTCGCCGGGAGCGGGCGAGCGGCCGCAGTATGTATTCGACGGTTTCGGTTTCCTGACGGACCACGAAGGCTATCCCGGCATCAAGCCGCCGTGGGGTTTGCTCAATTGCTACGATCTGAGCACGGGGCGTTTCCTGTGGCGGGTGCCGTTGGGCGAATTGCCGAAACTCAAGGGCGCGGGTGTGCCGACCACCGGGTCGCAGAATCTCGGCGGGGCGACGGTCACGGCCGGGGGATTGGTTTTTGTTGCCGGCACCGAGGACGAGAAGCTGCGTGCTTTCGATGCGGATACGGGGGCGGAGCTCTGGTCGGCGAAGCTGCCCTTCGCCGGCACGGCGGCGCCCGCGATCTACGAGGCGGGCGGCCGGCAATTCGTCGTGATCACCGCCACGGGCGGCGGGCGCGTTGGCGGTCCGTCCGGCGCGGGCGATGCCTATGTGGCGTTCGCGTTGCCGCGCTGAAGGATTTCAGGCGCGGAGGTCGGTGACGAAGTGGTAGGAGGAAATGTGCATCCGCTCGCGGAAGTAGAAGCGGTGTGCCGCGAAACGCTGCACGCCCGAATCGAGTTCAAGTTGAACGCAGCCGTGGGCGACGGCTTCCTGTTTCAGCCACGCGAGCAGGGCCCGCCCGTGGCCGCGGGAGCGGTCGGCGGTATCGGTGACGAGGTCGTCGACGTAGAGGTTTTTCCCCGAGAAAAGTTTGTCGTAGAAGCGGTAGCCGGCGACGGCGCGGACGGTGCCGGCCGCATCGGTGAGGGCGGCGAGGCGGAAGCCTTCCTCGCGCTGCATGCGCTGGATCCGGGGGACGAAGTCGGCGGCGACGAGGTGCGGCCGGAGTTGTTGCAGCACCGGGAAACAGGCGGCGATTTCAGCGGGTGCGACGGCGAGGGCGATGGTGGAGGCGGCGGACATGGCGGGGCAAGGTGGCGGCAGGAGGTTCAGGCGGACTTCGGCGGCGCGGCTTTGGTTTTCTCGGTCGTGATGAGGGCGACGGCGGCGACGATGATGGCCGAGGCGACGAGGGTGCGCGAGGTGATCGGCTCGTCGAGGATCAGCCAGCCGAGAATCACGGCGACGACCGGGTTGACGTAGGCGTAGGTCGCCACGCGGGCCGGGGTACTGTGTTTCATCAGCCAGACGAAGGTGGAATAGCCGACGAGCGAACCGACGCCGATGAGGTAGGCGAACGCGAGCCAGGAACGGCCGGCGACGGCGTCGAAATCGAAGCGCGCGAAATCGCCGTGCCAGACGGCGACGAGCGTAAGCGCGCCGCCGCCGCCGAGCATCTGCAGGGCGGCCGCGACGAAGGGCGGCGCGCCGTGCTTGCTGTGGCGGGATTGGATGGAGCCGAGTGCCCAAAAGACGCAGGCGGCGAGAATGGCGCCGACGCCGCCGAGGTGCAGCCGGCCGGCGGCGGCCGTTTCCCAGGGGGCGGCGAGCCAGGTGACGCCGGCGAAACCGAGCGCGAGCGCGACGCCGGTGACGGCGGTCGGACGGAGGCCGCCCGGCCAGGCCCACTCCGTGAGCACGATGAAGAGCGGCCCGATCCCGATCAGCAGGGCGGTGATACCGGAGGGCACGTACTGTTCCGCCCAGGCGACGAGGCCGTTGCCGCCGAGGAGGAGCAGCGTGCCGGTGACGGCGTTGGCGGACCATTGATGGGCGGTGGGCCAGGCCGCGCCGCGCAGTTTGAGAAACGCGAGCAGGAGCGTGCCGGCGATGAGGAACCGGCCGGAGCCCATCAGGAAGGGAGGAATGGTTTCCACCGCGACGCGGATGCCGAGGTACGTGCTGCCCCAGATCAGATAGATCGCCGCGAAGGCGAGGACGAGGGCGGAGCGCGTCGGGGCGGCGGAGGACGAAGAAGATGACATGCGGGACGAAGGAAGCGGCGTCAGAGTTGTTTGCGGGCGAGTTCGCCGAGCGTGCGGACGGCGGCGGCAACGGTATCCGTCCACGGCAGGCCGCAATTCATCCGGAGGCAGTTGCGGTAGCGGTCCTTGACGGAGAACAGCGCGCCGGGGGCGGTGTTGATGCGGTGTTTCAAGGCGTCGCGGTGGAGGCGCAGGGTGTCGACGCCCGCGGGCATCTCGACCCAGAGGACGAAACCGCCCTCCGGCCGGCTGAGCCGCGAACCTTCCGGGAAATGCCGCAGCACGGCCTGGGTGAACAGGTGGAGCTGGTGGTGGTAGGCACGCCGGATCGAGCGGAGGTGGTGGTCGTAGCCGCCGTTGCGCAGGAAATCGGAGACGGTTTTCTGCAGGACGACGGGGGTGCCGAGCGTATTGGTAAACTTTAGACGCCGGACCCGTTCGAGATAGCGCCCCGGGGCGCACCAGCCCACGCGCAGGGAAGGGGCGAGTGTCTTGCCGAAGGAACTGCAAAGGATGACGCGACCGTCGGTGTCCCAGGCTTTGAGCGGCTTGGGCCGGCGTTCGCCGAAGTGCAGGTCGCCGTACACGTCGTCCTCGATCGCGGGCACGTCGAACTCGGCGAGCAGGCGGTAGAGCCCCGCCTTTTTCTCGTCGGGCATGCAGGAGCCGAGCGGATTGGAAAAGCTCGGCATGACGATGACGGCTTTGACGTCGTTTTTCGCCAACGCCTCGCGGGTGGCGACGAGGCAGATGCCGGTGCGCGGATCCGTGGGCACCTCGAGGGCCTTGAGCCCGAGGCTTTCGATCGTCTCGAGGAAGCCGAAGTAGGACGGGGTCTCCACGGCGACGGTGTCGCCCGGTTTGGTGATGGCGCGGAGGGCGAGATTGATGGCTTCGGTGCAGCCGCAGGTGACCACGAGTTCCTCGTGCGAGAGCGGGCAGCCGGCCTGGAGGTAGCGCCGGGCGATTTCGCGGGCGAGCGGATCGTAGGCCCAGTTCATCGCGTAGCGGCCGAGGAGGGCGGGATCGTTCCGGCCGACGGAGGCGAGAATGCGCGCGAGTTTCTTGGTCGGAAACAGGCTGGCGTCCGGGCAAGCCGCGCCGAATTGCATGTAGGCGGGATCGAAGGCGACAGCGAGCACCTCGGCGGTGAGGTCCTTCACGCCCACGTAGCTGGGCTTGGCCATCGGCCGGGCCATGCGCGGTTCCGGCACATCGAAGGGCAGCCGCGGGCGCACGTAGTAGCCCGACTGGGGCCGCGCCTCGATCCAGCCGCGGTTCTCGAGCAACGTGTAGGCCTGGAGCACGGTGGAGATGCTGACATCGCGCTGCAGCGCCATCCGGCGGACGGACGGCAGCCGGTGACCGGGGCGCAAGGTGCCTTGTTCGATGAGCTGTTCGAGCGAGCGCGCCAGCTCGACGTAGAGCGGGGCGGCGGCGGGGGCGGCGACGGTCTTGATCATGGCAGCGGGTACATCGGATGAGCGTACGGCAGAACGGCCGCGGCCGGCAGACCTAGCGGCGGGAGTTTGCCACCGGTACAGTTGCAGCAAACTGAGAGCTGTGCCCATGACAATTTCCGGCGCCCGCGGAGCGGTTGACAACGCGGCGGGGCTGCGGCGGGCTGCGTCGATGGATGCGAGTCTTGGGGAATTCGGGCGGCGCGTGCAGGCGGTGGCGGAGCGGTTCCTCGCCCAGAACGGCCGGCCGGCGGCGCCGGACGAGGTCGCGCAGCTCGGCCGTCAATTGGCCGCGCTCGTGGCCGAGCGGGGATTGCCGCGGCCGCTGGCGCCGGGCGAGACCGGTGCTCCGGGAGGCATGACGGAAGCCGAGTGTGCGCCCTTGGTCGGGCAGGTGACAGCGGGGACGACGGAACCGTTGTTGGCGGAACTGGCCCGCCAGTTGGTGAAGGCCTGTTTCTATCCCGAGTTCACGGTTTGCCGGGATTCGTACCGCGAGCGGGCCCGGGACGGGAGTTGCCGGCGCCAGGAGCTGGCCCGGGCGCGCGGGCGCGTCAGCGGCACGCACTGCGTCGACTGCCCGCACTGGGTTCGGTTAGAACCCGCGGCGCATGCGGCGTGGCTCGGGGCGCAGTGGGTGGACGGGCCGGCGGCGTTGGCTGCCGGCGGCGAGGTTTACTTGCCGGAGGATTTCCGGGCGCTCCGGCACTGGCTGCACGCGGCCGCGCGCGCCTAGCTGCCGACAGTGATGACGTTGAGCGGGGATCGCCCGATTTGGGCCAGCGGCGCAAGGGCCGGTTCGAGCCGCTGGCGATGGGCGGGGTCGATTTCGCGGCAAGCGTAGGGAAACAGGCCGGCAAACGACGTGCGGTCGGCCAAGGGTTCGGAATCGAGCCAGCGGGCGAAGTCGGCGAGTTCTTCGTGCGGCGGCTCGGAGATGTCCCACGCGATCGCGAAGCGGTGCGCCACGGCGAGCGCCGCCCCGAGGGCGCGGGCGTCCGCGAGCGGAACGAGGAGAGTGATCCGCGCGAAACCGGCTTCGCATTGCGGCAGCAGCTGCAGGGCGGAGCGGACCGGAGCGGCGGCCTGGGGCCGGGACGCCGCGGGCAGAAACGGCAACGGCAGGCGTTTGCTCGTGCGGACGAGGTCGCCGAGCGGCAGGCCGCCGAGCAAGCCGGCCAAACCGGGAAAATCGGCGGGCAGTTCAAGTTCGAGGCCGGCGGCGAAGGACGGTTGCAGGCCGCAGTCGACCAGCAAATCGCCGCCGAGATCTCGGCCGGCCGGGCTGCACAGCAACTGCGGGGCGGTGACGCTCGAACAAAACAGGCAGGTCAGCTGCGGTTTGGCCATGGACGGTGTCAGGCGCAAAGCCGGGCAATCACCTTTTCGGCGGATTCCCGTCCGAGGTAGGGCAAAACGGTCGCGAGGCGCTCCGGGGCGGTGATCGCGAACTCGCACTGCGCGCTGCCGCGGCGGGCGCAGGCGATTTCCTCGCAACCGAGGGTCTGGCCGCTGATGTGTTCGAAGAATCCCTGCAGCATGCCGGCGACGACGGGATCGGCGAAATCGGAACCCTCCGGATCGGCCTCGGCGAAACAACTGTAGCGCAGCCGCGCCACCACGAGGCCGTGTTCCGCTGCGTGGGCCAAGTCGACGGTCAGCAGGCCCCAACCGTGCCCGGAAAAGTGATGTTCGAGAAAACCGAGGCAGGCTTCGAGGGGGAGGGCGGCCAGGGCCGGCTGCTGTTCCGCGGCGAGGCGGGCATCGAGATCGCGGGCGATTTTGCCGCCGCACGCATAGCCGGCGGCTTTCTGGACGGTTCGCCACAATCCCGGGCGCTCGCCGTCGAGCACGAGCCGCAAGCTGCGCAGCAGCTGGGCGCTCGCGAAGGCGATGCGGTTCCCGGCGGGATCGGCGAAGGTCCCGAGGCCTTCGCGCTTGAAGCCTTTTTCGGCCACAATGTGGCCGAGCCCGAGAGCGGAAAGGGTCTGGCTGGAGTCGGACATGGCCGTTCAGGTCACTTTTTCCAAGGGATGCTTTTGAACAAAGACGCGGCTGTGACCGGCTTCGGCGGAGCCGCCGGCGAAGCCGACACGGCGAACGGCGGCGTGGAACCGACGTTCGCGGGGGGCGGTGGCACGAACGGATTGGCGGAGCCTCCGGCCCGGGCGAGGGCCGCCGCGACGAGCCGGACGAAGTCGTCGGCGCGCGCGTAGTGGTGTTCTTTCCAAGGCGTCATCGCGGGATCAGCGCAGCTGGCGAACGATTTCGACGGTGGCGACGCCCTGTTGGCGCCAGCCTTCGGCCCGGTCGATGGTCTCGCCTTGGCCGACGAGGAAGACACAGGACGGATGTCCGAGCGCGGCGCATTGCAGTTCGACGGCGTGGCGTTCGGCCCGTTGGCGAAAGCTCAAGGCGCCGGCGAAGAGGCCCGCATAGAGATGGCACATCGGTTGTTCGGCCCCGACCAGTGCGGCGGCGAGGGCGCTGTTTTTCACCTCCGCCAACATGAAACCCTTGTCCGGGGCAAAGGCGGAAAAATCGAACGAGCAGGTGCCCCAGCCTGCGTCCGCAAATCCCGACCACCAGAGCTCGAGCGCGGCGGCGGTTTCGGTCTGCCAAATCGGCGGCTTACTGCCAGTCGACTTCGATTGCAGCCGGGTGTTTACCTGAATCATTTCCTGCAGGGCCCACTCGTAACCGCTGCGGTAAAGCGCGTCCTGCGCGAATTCGGCGCTGTTCTCGATCAGCGCAACGTGGAGCGCATGAAGGAGCTCCCCGGAGAAAGGCGCAACCCGGGCGCCGTCCGTCCGCCGAATGGCTCCGGTTGACGCATCTCCTTGGAACAAGGGATGACGCGAAAACAGTTCGGAGGGTTTAGCCGAGCGGAGCGACATGCGACAGAAAATGACTTGCGAGACTCCTACTGAAGCTTGGATCGGCTTTGAGACAAGGGGATTGCACCATCAGGACACGGAAGTGCGGGGATCAACGCGCAGGTTTGAGTTCGGCGGCGGCCAACGATTCGGCGAGCCGGGTCGTGAAACTGAAGGACTCGGAGGCAGGCCGGAAAAGACTGTGGGCGGTCTGAATCTTGGGTTTAGCCGCGGCCGGAGCCGGTTTCTCGACGACGGGGGGGCGGGCGGAAGACGGTTTCGATTCCGAAGCGAGTGCGCTCGTGACCGGAAAGGGAGGGCGGGCCTCGGCGGTCGGGGCCGGTTCGGCGGACGCCGGCCCGGGCAACGGCACGTTCAGGGGCGCGGCCGGTTGGCGTTGCGAAACGGAGCGGCCGACCTCGCGCCAAGCGGATTCCAAGGCAGCGACCGTGAGGGCGTCACCGCCGGCGTGGCGTTTGGCGGCGGTCAGCAGCGTGCGCGAGAGCTGGTCGAAGTTTCCCGGCCAGTCCTGGGCTTCGATCCAGGCGGCGGCATCGGCGGTAAAGGTGATGGGGGCGCCGGCTTGGCCGGATTCGACATTTCCGGCGAGGATGCGCAGGCCGTTGGTGACGATATCCGGGCGCATGTCCCGCAAGTTCGGGACCAGAAGAGACAGGGCGCTGATCTTGTAGTAGAGCGTTTCGTTGAAGGTGCCGTCGTCGACGCGATCGGAGAGTTCGTTCGTGGCGGCGAGGACGATGCGGAAGCGGCGGGCGAAAGGCAGAAACACGTCCCGGCCGGTCATGAGGTTTTCCAGCGTCTTCTGCTGGGCCGGATTGAATTGCTCGACGCCGGTGACGATCAGGGTGCCGGCGTCGTGGGAGAGGAGGGACGGCGCGAGGACTTGGATGAGCGCCCGCGTTTCGAAATCGGCGGCGCGGCAGAGCATGACCGGGCCGTCGCGGAAGATCGAGATTTCCGCCAAATCGCGGGCGATGGCTTCGAAGGCGCTGCCGGCTTCGCCGTGCAGCAACAGCGCGGCGCGGAAGTCGCGCACTTTCCACAGCCGATGGGAGAACTCGCGAAAGGTGTCGGATTGGCCGAGCAGGAAACGCGGGGCGTAGGCGAGCCGGTCGGCGGTGGGCTCCGAACCGGCCGCGGGATCGGCGCCGCCGGGTGTGCGCCGGGGTGCGATCGGGGCGTTGGAGCCCATTCGGGCCGCCGTGTCGCGCACGGCATTGCGGGCCAAGGTCTCGTTGATCTTTTCGAGCAGGATTTTCGGATTGGCCGGCTTGTTGAAGATGCCGGCGACGCCTTGGCTGCTGAGCTGGATGGCGAGTTCGAGCGTGAGCGCGCCGGAAACGAAGACGACGGCGATGTCCGGCTGCAGCTTGCGCAGGGCATGCATGAATTGCTGCCCGTTCATTTCCGGAAGCTCGTAGTCGATCACGACGAGGTCGAAGACCTGTTTGCCGGCGGCTGTCAGGGCGGCCTGGGGTGTTTCGTGCAGCGAGACTTCGTAGCCGGCCTGCCGGAGGAGCAGCCCTTGCATTTCGCGAAAGACGGACGAGTCCTCCACCACGAGGACATGGGCTTTGCTGGAACCCGGGGCAGGGTTGCTCATGGGCGGCCTTGCGTAGGACCACGGACGGGCATTTCCGCGGCGAGCGGGGAGGTTGCCAGCAATGTGTGCTTGAGTTCCGGCATCGGGATGGTCAGACGGGAGAGGTTAGCAGCCGCGGTCAATTCGTGCATCCGTAATTGTGCGAACGCTCCGCCTGAATTAACGCTTACTTCAGTCCCCACCCGCTTCCGCATGCGAAAACTCCGCGCCGTTCTCATCGAAGACGAGACCATGTTTCGTCAGTTGATTTTGTTGACGCTCGGCAAGGTGAAGGACCTTCAGATCATCGGTGAATTCGGCATGGGCAAGCCCGGCCTTGAGTTTTGTTTGAAGGAGAAACCCGATTTGCTGGTGGTCGATCTGATGCTGCCGGACATCAACGGCATGGAAATCGCGCGGGAGGTCCGGCGCGCGTTGCCGGATCTCAAGATCCTCGTGATCACGGCCCATCCGAGCGAGCGGCTGCCGGCGGATCTGATGTTGCTCGGGGTCAACGGCTACGTCGACAAGACGGAGCCCATCGAGTACGTGCTGAGCGCGGTGGAAACGGTGCGCGGCGGCGGGATGTTTTTCGCGAGTCGCGTGCGCGCCAAGGGTGGCGCCGGAGCGGCGTTGGCGGCTCCGCGGCCGAAGCTCGAAGTGCCTCTCACGGAGCGGGAGCAGGAAATCGCCCGTCTGGTCGCGGCCGGCCAAATGTCGAAAGAGATCGCGGCCAAGCTCAATCTCAGCGTCCGCACGGTTGAAAAGCACCGGGCGAACATCATGGAGAAAATCGGCGTCAGGGAAGTTGCCAGTCTCACCCGGTGGTGCATCCAGGCCGGCTTGGTCGACACCTGAAGACTCCCCGTTCTTCGGGCGAGGCGTCGGCCTATTTCACTGGCCGACGAACATGCGCAGGGGGCCGGCGGCTTCCTCGTACTCGCGGTTGATCGCGGTCAGATCCTGAGGCGTGATGTCCTCGCCGTTCTCGATCGAAAGTCGGTTTTCCAGCTCGGCCATGCGCTGCGACAGGGCGTGCGCGCCCATGAGGCGGGCGTTGCTCTTCATGCTGTGAGCCAGCCGGTGCCGGTTCTTGCGGTCGCCGCCGCCGAGTTCCTGGAACGAAATCGGGAAATCCCGCAGGAAAGTACGCACCAAAGTTTGGACGTTTTCTTCCCCCAGAACGGCCGCCAGTTCCGAGAGCTCCGGGGTGGGCGGGGGGCAGGGCGACATCCCGTGTGAGGGCACCGATTCCGCGGAGCGGGGCAAAACAAAAAACTGGGTGGAAACGCTGACGGAGCGGGCGTCGGGCGCGGGGAGCGGGGCGGACCATTCCTCGCGCCCGGCGACGGGACCTCGCGAGGAGGCTTCAGGCGTAGCGGGAGAGACCGGGACCGGTCAGCCGGCAGATCTGCCAATCGAGCAGGCGCTGGGCGCCCAGGGATTCGTAGAACGCGATCGCCGGCTGGTTCCAGTCGAGGACCGTCCATTCCATGCGGCCGTAGCCGCGTTCGTTTGCCAGGCGCGCCAGCCCGAGCAGCAGGGCCTTGCCCACGCCGCGCCCGCGGAACTCCGGCTTCACGAAGAGATCCTCGAGGTGAAGGCCGGGCTTGGCGAGAAACGTCGAGTAGTTCGTGAAGTAGATCGCGAAGCCGGCCGGAACGCCGTCGACGAAGGCCAACCGGCATTCCGCGGCGGGCGGGCCGGCCGGCGGGAACAAGGTGGCGGCGAGGCCGGCTTCGTCGGCCGTCACCTCCGCGGTCAGCTTTTCGTAATCCGCGAGGGCGCGGATGAATTCGAGGATGAGCGGAGTATCGGCGGCCGTGGCATCCCGGATCGTCAGGTTCATAGCGGCGAGCTTGCGGCAGTCGCGGGCGGACGCACGCCGGAATGCGGTGCCTCCGGACCGCGGCCGCCGCGAGCGCGAGCGGCGGGTTGCCGTGGCGGGAATTCCCGTCAGGCTTTCCGGATATGCCGCGCCGTCTGTTCATTTTGCTCCTCGGCATTTGGTTTGCGGGCATAGCGGGGATCGGGCGGGCGGCGGAATCGCGCGCCTCGACCGCGACGGTCCGGCAGGAAGTCGTCGCCGTGGTGGCGGGGCAGTTGGCGGCGTTCCGCGAAAACGACCCGCGCCGGGCCTACGCGCTGGCGGCGGCCGACCTGCGGGCGCAGCGGCCGTTGGCGGCGTTCGCGGACATCGTCCGGCGCAACTACCCGGAAATCTGGGCCAACACCCGCGCGGAGTACGGCATCGTGCGGGACGACGGCACGCGGGCCGCGCTGACGGTGCAGGTGTATTCCCAAACCGGAGACGCCGCGTACGACTACGAGCTGGTCCGCGAAGCGGCGGGCTGGCGGATCCGCGGGGTGCTGCGGCGGACCGCGCGGCGGGAAAAAGCCTGAAGAACAGGTGGACGGTGTGCGGCGTTGACGCGCCTGCGGCGGGCAATTTGCGTCCCTCGCCATGGCTGCAGGAAATCCGCGCCGCGCCGCGCTCCGCCTGATTTTTGCCGGAGGTCTTTGGGCTCTGGCGGCGGGGCCCGTCCCGGCGGCGGAGCCGGATTGGGCTTCCCGTCGGGAAGAGAGCTGGCGAATCGTCTGGTCGACCGTCAACGAGGTCTACTTCGACCCGACGTTCGGCGGAGTTGACTGGACGGCGGTCGGCGAGCGCTACCGGGCGCGGCTCGACGGTGCGGCGGAACCGGCCGCGCTGCGTTCGCTGCTGCAGGCGATGCTCGGCGAACTCGGACGCACGCATTTCCAGATTGTACCGCGGGAGGCGGCGGTGTTTTCCCCGGCCGAGCGGGATCGCGTCGGGGTGCTGGGCGTGACGTTGGCGGCCGACGGCGACAAGGTCCGGGTGGCGGCGATCGCGGCCGATTCGCCCGCCGCCGCGGCGGGCTTGCCGCCCGGGACGGAAGTTCAGGAAATCGACGGCGTGCGGCTGGCCGGTGTGCGCGACGAATTGGCGGCGGCGGGATTCGATGCGGCCCGCGCGATGCGCCAGTTGATGGCCCTCGCCGGGGCGCGGTTGCAGGCGCCGGTCGGGACGACGGTCCGGATCGCCGGCGTAACGCCGACGGGCGAACGTTGGCAGTCGGAGTTGGCGTGCGCGCCGCACCGCGGCGAATGGGCGGAACCGATCGGCAACTACCCGTCGCTGCCGCTCGAATGGGAAACGCGGTCGGCCGACGGCATCGCCTACCTTAGACTGAGCGTCTTTGCCCCGGCCGCGATGCGGCCGCTGCGCACGTTCCTCCGCGGTCTCAAGGCGGGGGACGGCTTGATCATCGACCTGCGCGGGAATCCCGGCGGCATCACGGCGATGGCCCCGGGACTCGCCGGCTGGCTGATGGACCGGGAGACGTCGTTGGGCTCGGTGCGGCTGCGGCGCGGCGGTATGGGTTATCCGGTTTATCCGCAGGAAGGCGCCTTCCTCGGGCCGGTGGCGGTGTTGATCGACGGCGGTTCCGCATCGACGAGCGAGATTTTGGCGGCAGGTCTCCGGGACCTCGGCCGGGCGCGGCTCTTCGGCGAACGCAGCGCCGGCGCGGCGTTGCCCTCGCTCTTCAAGACGCTGCCCAACGGCGACCTCTTCCAGTATGCGATCGGCGATATCCGTTCGCCTCGCGGCCAGTCCCTTGAAGGAACCGGCGTGGCCCCGGATGAAGTCGTGGGGCGGACGGCCGCCGATCTGGCCAGCGGGGTGGATGCTCCGCTCGCGGCGGCGACGGCGTGGTTGCGGAGCCGGTCGGGGAACGAAAACCGGGAAAGCAAACGCGGGGGAGGGAGCGGATCATGAATCGGCTGGTGGCAACGGCGGCAGCAGTGATTGCGTTGGCGGCGGAGACGGCCGCGGCCGAACCGCCGGCCGGAGCGGACGTCGGTGGGACCCCGGCCGAGCGGGCGCGAATCGTGGTGCAGCGCTGGGAAGAGGCCCAGGGGATGCGGCGTGCGCACGCCGAAGTTTTTCCGCGCGATGCGGCCTGCGAAATTTCGACCGGCGACAACGGCCCGGCGATCAAGGCTCGTTTCATCGATTCCGGCGCCGGTGCCTACGCCCTGCTGGTGCAGCGGCCCGACGGCTGGCGCTACGGCGAATTTTCGGCGCAACCGGGCGAGTATTGGTTCGTCAGCGACACGCTCGGTCTCGGCCGGTTCTCCGGGACCAGCGATCTGGTGAACCTGATGCGGCAGGCGCGGGTCGCGCGGCTGCCCGGCAAGTTGATGGAACAGGTCCGCCTGCCCGACTTTGCGCGGGACGGCCGGACTTTCCACGTCGTGGGCACCAAGGAGGTGGCCCAGCCGGTGCAGTTCCGGCTGTTCGATCCCGAGCGCGGCACGCTGGTCCAGGTCGATACGATCAACGATCGCCGCCAGGTCACGGAACGGATCCGGTACGGCGATTTCCGCGCGGTGGACGGCGTGCTCGAGCCGTTCGAGACGGTCTTCGGCGAAGGGCCGCAACGGGTGACAATCCGCACCGTGAAGGCGGCCAACCGCTTCGCGCCGCCGCCCGGGTTTTTCAAACCCTCGTCCGCGCAGGTGAGTTTGTGGCAGCGGACCGAGGACATCCTGAAGAAGTACGTCGCGGCCTCCGGCGGTTACGCGGCGCTGGCGCAGATCGTTTCGCGGGTGACGCGGATCGAAGTGACGAACGAAGGCGCGGGCCTGACGTACCAGCTGACGCTCAGCCAGAAAGCGCCGGACTTTTTTCTGAGCGAAGCCGATGTGCCCGGCGTGGGACGGGCGTGGCAAGGTTTCGACGGCCAGACCGGTTGGTCCTACGGCGAATTGCAGGGCTTCCGGCCGATTCGCGGCGAGGAACTCGAACTGTTCCGGCGCAACGGCATGCTCGATCTCGAGAACTTCCCGAAGAGATTTCCGATCCGGCGGTCGGCCGGCGTGAAGGAGGTGAACGGGCGCAGGACCGTGGTGTTGGAACTGGCGAACCTGCTCCAGCGTACCGGCCTGCACTACTTCGATCTCGAGACGGGCCAGTTGCTGCGGATCGAGGCCGAGCTCGACGCCGGCGGCGAGGGGCGGGTGCCGGTGACGATCGATTTCTCGGACTTCCGTGCAGTCGACGGTGTCACGCTGCCGTTCCGCACCGATTTGCGGCATCCGGCCTTCAGCACCGTCACGCGCGTCCTCGAGGTTAAGCAGAACGTCGAGCTCGACCCCGCGATCTTCCGGCCGCGGAAGGACGAATGACGCCGGCTCAATGGCCGCCGTCGAGGTCGCCGGGTTTCAGGAGCGGCGCGAAGGTGGCCTTGTTCGCGGCCTTCATGTAGGCCTCCTTCGGCTCGATGGTACCGTCTTTCACACGGTTCATGAGACTGTTGTCCATCGTGATCATGCCCTCGGCGCCGCCGCTCTCGATGATCGACTTGATGTTGGCGATCTGGCCGCTGCGGATCGTGTTGGGCAGGGCCTCGTGCGTGAGCAGGATTTCGTGCACGGCACAGCGGCCCTTGGGGATGCGTTTGCAGAGCAGCTGGGCGACGACGCCGGCGAGGCAGCTCGAGAGCATGACGCGGACCTGGTTCTGCTCGTCCGCCGGGAAGGTGTTGATGATGCGATCGACGGTCTTCGGGGCGTTGTTCGTGTGCAGCGTCCCGAAGACGAGCATGCCCATCGAGGCGCAGCCGAGGGCGAGCTTGATGGTTTCCATTTCGCGCATTTCGCCGAGGAGCAAGATGTCGGGGTCGTGGCGCATCGCGCCCTTGAGGGCGGCGGCAAAGGACGAGGTGTGTTCGCCGACTTCGCGGTGCACGATGACGGATTTCTTCACCGGATGGACGAACTCGATCGGGTCCTCGATCGTGATGATATGGCGGGCGAGGTTCGAGTTGATGTAGTCGATCATCGCCGCGAGCGTGGTCGACTTGCCGGAGCCGGTGGGGCCGGTGACGACGACGAGGCCCTGGTCGAGGTGGCAGAGTTTCTTCAGTGACTCGGGCAGTTTGAGATCCTCGAAGGACATGATCTTCGCCGGAATCTGGCGGAAGACCGCGGCTTGGCCCCAGTGATTGCAAAGGTAGTTGCCGCGGAAGCGGGCGACGCCCGGGATCTCGTGGGCGAGATCGAGATCCTTGCGTTCGAGGAAATCGAGCCAGCGTTTCTCGGGGCAAATCTCCTTGAGCAGGCCTTCCATGGTCCGCGCGTCGAGCGGGGTTTCGCCGATCGGCTGGAGCGAACCGGAGATGCGCGACTTCGGCGGCAGGCCGACGGTGAGGTGGAGGTCGGAGCCCCCGCGTTCGAGCATCGTTTTGAGGAGGGCGTCGATGGCGGCCATGGTCAGGAGGCGTTTTCCGCCTCGGCGCGGAGCCGGGCGACTTTCGAGCGGAGATACATGAAGCGCATGATGTCGCGGCCGAAGACGAGCAGCGCGACGATGATGACCACGCCCAGCATCTGCTGCGGCAGGCCGATCGCGCGGCGCACGCCGACGGCAAAAATCAAAGCGACGGCGAGAAAGCCGACGTGCCAGAGCACGGTCATCCGGGATTTCCGGTATTCCGTTTCCGCGGTCTGAAGGTCGTCGTCGGGGTCGGCCATGGCGGATCAGCCGAGCTTCGCCTTGAGCACGCGGTTCGTGATGTTGGCCTGCGCGGTGGCGACGGAAATCTTCCGCTCCTGACCCAGGCCGAAGACGACATTGTCCATGAGGCACATGCCTTCTTTCACGCCGGTTTCCATCGTGTTCCGCAGTCCGGCGGTCTTGCCCTCGCGGATCAGATTCTGGATGGCGGTGTTGCTGACGAGGATCTCGCAGGCGAGCACGAGGCCGCCGTCGGCCCCGGGGAGCAGGCGTTGGCAGACGATGCCGCGGAGCGATTCGGCAACGCTGGAGCGGATCTGCGTCTGTTGGGCCGGGGGAAAGACATCGAGCAGGCGGTTGAGCGTCGTGGCGGCGTCGCTCGTGTGCATGGTGCCGATCACAAGATGGCCCGTTTCCGAAGCGCTGATGGCCATTTCGATCGTCTCGAGATCGCGCAGTTCGCCGATCACGATCACATCGGGATCTTCGCGGAGCGCGCCCTTCAGGGCGGTGAAAAACGATTTCGTATGCGGTCCGACTTCGCGTTGGGTGACGTTGCAGCCTTTGGCCGGCTGCACGACCTCGATCGGATCCTCGACGGTGATGATGTGGTCGCTGCGGGTCTCGTTGAGGTAGGCGACCATCGAGGCGAGGGTGGTGGTCTTGCCGGAGCCGACCGGGCCGGTGATGAGGATGAGGCCGTTGTGGTAGGACAGCATCTTCTTCAAGGTCTCGAGGTGCTTGGTATAGCCGAGGGCCTCGAGGGTGCGGGTTTCCGCGGGCACCATGCGGTAGGCGCCGGCGGCACCGTTCTTGTGGAACATCAGGTTGACGCGGTAGCGGTCCTCGCCGCTCAGCGCCAAAGCGTAGTCCAGATCCTTGCGTTCCAGGAACGCGGCCCGTTGCGCATCCGTCAGGAGCACGGTGTTGAGCCGCAGGGCGTCGGCCGCGGTCAGGGTGTAGTCGGAAAGGTAGGACAGCGCGCGGTTCTTCCGGATGAACGGCCGCGCTCCGGTCGAAAGGTGCAGGTCGCTCGCGCCGAAGGCGGCCGTGGCGCGAAGCAGGGAACGCACGCCCGCGGCGAGCGCCGGTTCGTCGAGCGCGGCGACGGAGCCGAAATCGAAATCGGGCAGCTTGCCGCCGGCGTGGGCAGGGGCGCGACCCGTGGCCGGCCCGGTCTGGACAAACGGCACGCTGGACTCGTCGGTCTCGAACGGGTCGTTGGCGGGCACGCCTTTTTCCGCTTTGGCGACGGCGAGTTCGGCGAGCCGCTCGAGCAGTTCCACGTCCTTCACGATCCCGCTGTCGATCATCTCCTGCGCGTAGGTGACGACGTCGGCGTCGGGTCCGACTGTGGCGCGGATCTGCAGTGCCTGCGGCCGCGTGAGCAGACCTTGGTCGATGCCGAGACGGACAAGCCAGCGGGTGTCGTGGTTCATGCGGGCGGGGAAGAAAGGCGCGAGCACGTTGCGCGCCGCGCGGGACCAAGCCAAGCGCGAAGCCGGCCGCGCTGCGGAATCCGCCGAAACCTGTCGCGAATCCGGCGGTCGCAGGCATCCTTCCCTTTTATGCCGACCAAAACCAACCGATTGACGAAGATGTTTTGCCTCGCGGCGATTTTGGCCGGCGCCGCCGTTTCCCAGGGCTGCATGATGGTGGTGGCCGGCGCCGGCGCCGCCGTGGCGTACGTGCGCGGCGACCTGGATGCGAACCTTTCGGCCAACTTGGATCGGTCGTCCACGGCCGTAAACCGGGCGGTCGAAACGCTGCAGTTTGCCAAGGTCAGCGAAAGCAAGGACGCGCTGCAGGCCATCTTCGTGGCGCGCAACGCGGCCGACAAAAAAATCGAGATCCGGTTGGAGACGGGCGGCGACAGCCTCACCAAGATCAAGATCCGGGTCGGGGTGTTCGGCGACGAGGCGCTTTCCGTGACGATTCTGGAAAAGATCAAAGCCGCGCTCTGATCCCGGTCGTCCGGCCGGTTCCGCGGCCTGCACCGGGCGGCGCCCGATATCGGGGGTTGCAATGGGAACCGATTCGCAAAGGGTGACGGCTCTCTATTGTCATGTTGAAGAAAATCTTTGCGAAGCTGCGCGACAAGCTCGCCGGCCCGCGTGCAGCGAAGCCGGCCCCGTCGGGCGGCAAACCCGAATCTCAAGCGAAGTCGCCGACCCACCCCTCCGGCCGCAAGTCCGAGCCCCGCGCCGAGCGGCCGGCCGGCGCCGGCCGCGGCCCCGGTCAAGATCAGTCCCGCGGTGATCCGCGCCCGCGGCGCGAAGGCGCCCAGGGCCAAGGCCATGGTGAGCGGAGGGGCGGCGACGAAGGTCGTGGCGGTTATGGCGGCGGCCGGGGCGAAGGCGGTGGCCGGGGCGGCCGGGGCGGCCGCGGCCGCGGATCCGACCGCGGTTTCGGCAACCAAGGCCGGGCGGCGGGTCCGGCGGAACGTCCGCGCAAGGACGATTCGTTCGACCACCCGCGGCGCGAGCCCGTGAAGCCGGTCGCGCCGGTCGATATCCCGAAAATGGATACGGCGTTCACGGCGCTCGGGCTGAGCGATGCCCTCGCGTTCGGCGTGCAGGAAATGGGCTATGTCGAGCCTACGCCGATCCAGAAACAGGCGATTCCGGTCGTGCTGCAGGGCGGCGATGTGATCGGTTCCGCCCAGACGGGTACCGGGAAGACGGCCGCGTTTGCGTTGCCGATCATCCAGCGCCTCGGCGGCCACGGCAAACTCCGCTGCCTCATCCTCGAGCCCACCCGCGAACTCGCTCTGCAGGTCGAGGACGCTTTCCAGAAATACGCCAAGTTCACCGACCTGCGCGTCACGATCGTGTACGGCGGGGTCGGCTACGGCAAACAGACCGAGGATTTGCGCCGCGGCATGGATATTTTGGCGGCCACTCCGGGCCGCTTGCTCGACCATCTCGAGCAGGGCAATTGTTCGCTCGACCAGGTTGAGATTCTCGTCCTCGACGAAGTCGACCGCATGTTGGACATGGGCTTTTTGCCCGATGTGAAGCGCATCGTGCAGAAGTGCCCGAAGGCGCGGCAGACGTTGTTCTTCACGGCCACGTTGCCGCCCGAACTCGAGCAACTCGCCGGCTGGGCGCTCAACAATCCCGTCAAGGTCGAGATCGGCCGCCAGCGCTCGCCGGCGGAGACCGTTTCGCACGGATTCTATCCCGTCGTGGCGACGCAGAAATTCGACCTGCTGCAGCTGCTGCTGGAACGCACCGACTTCAAGAGCGTGATCATCTTTACCCGCACCCGCATGGGGGCGGATCGCATTGCGCACCGGCTGGAAAGCAAGGGTCACACCGTCGGCGTCATGCACTCCGACCGTTCCCAGCGCGAGCGCATCGAGGCGCTCGACGGCTTCAAGTCCGGCCGCTTCGAGGTGCTGGTGGCGACCGATATCGCCGCCCGCGGCCTCGACATCGCCGGCGTGTCGCACGTGATCAACTACGACGTCCCGGAAAACGCCGAGGACTACGTCCACCGGATTGGCCGCACGGGCCGCGCCTCGAAGACCGGCGACGCGTTCACGCTCGTCACCGAAGAGGACGTGCGGGACGCACGGTCCATCGAGCGTTACATGGGCATGGCGGTGGAGCGGAAAAAGATCGAAGGCTTCCCGTACATTTATTCCGCGTTGTTCGACGAGAAAGCCTTGGCCGAGACCGCCGCGGCGGCCGCCAAGCCCGTGAGCCGACTGCATCGCGGCGTGCGGCGTTGAGTGCCGGTCGCGGTGTTTGCCTCCGATCCTCCCGGTTCATCGGGCCGTGACGGTGCGCAGATGTTTTAGGAAGGCCGTGGCAGCGCGTCCCGGTGGACGTGCCGCCAGCCAGACGGCGGCGATGGTCCGTTGCGGCGAAGGCGGACCGAGTCGGCGATAGATGCGCCGGTCCGCCGGTGTATCCGGGCATGCCATCGCCGGGAGCAGCGAAATTCCCATCCCGGCGCCGACGAGGGCGCGCAACGTTTCGATTTGGGTGCCGCGGCAAAGCACATTGGGCCGGAAATCGCGGCGCGTACAAAAGCTCAGTACCTGGTCCCCGAGGCAGTGGCCTTCCTGCAGCAAAATGAACCTTTCGGATTCGAGGTCCACGACCTCGAGCCGGCGACGTCGCGTCAGCCGGTGTCCGGGCGGCAGGGCGACCTTCAGCTCTTCGCTGAACAGGATTTCGGTGGCCACCCGCTCATCGGCGATCGGCAGACTGGCGACGGCGAGGTCGAGCTCGCAGGCGGTGAGCAGCTGCAGCAGCCGGGCCGTGGTGTCTTCCTGGATCACGATTTCGACGCCCGGGTACTGGCGGCGGAATTCCGGCAACGCACGCGGCAGGAAATAGGGTGCGATCGTCGGGAGCACGCCGACGGCAACGTGCCCGCGGGCCAAACCGCGCGCCTCGGCGGCATCGCGTTGCGCGGCGTCGACTTCGGCCAGGATCCGGCCGGCCCGGCGAATCAGGGCGAGGCCTGCCGCCGTCGGGCGGGTGCAGGTTTTGAGGCGGTCGAAGAGGCGCTCGCCGAGCTCGGACTCGAGTTTCGCGATCTGCTGGCTCAGGGACGGCTGCGCCACATGGCATTGTTCGGCGGCGCGGGAAAAATTGCCCGTGCGCCCGACGGCGACGAGGTAACGCAGCTGGTGGAGTTCCATAGGTAAAAGGTAAAGGGGAGGGTGTCGGGGCGGGAGCGCGTTTCAACCGCGGGTCCGACCATCCGCTTGGATGGGAACGCGTCCAGCCGGCGATGGTTTGAATTGCTTCGACCGGCGCCCGCCGCACGGTGGCGGTTTCCCATGAATCTGGACATTCCGGCCGGCCCTTTTGCCGGGTACATTTTCGACCTTGATGGCACCCTCGTCGACACGATGCCGCTCCACTACCGCGCCTGGGATGCGGCGATGCGCAAAGTCGGACTGCAGTGCTCGCTCGACGAGGAGCTCTTCTATGCGCTCGGCGGGGTTCCGACCCTCCGGGTGGCGGAACTCATTGGCGAGCACTACAAGCTGAAGCTCGATCCGCACGAGGTGTTTCACCACAAGGAGGCTCTCTTCGTGGAACTGCAGAAGGATGCGCGCCTCATCGAGCCGGTGGTGGAGTTTGCCCGCACGGCAGCCCGCACGCACCCGGTTTCGGTCGCCTCGGGCGGCCCGCGCGTGATCGTTCGGGGAATGTTGGAGTTGAGCGGACTCGCACCCTTGTTCAATCGCGACCAGTATCGCCTGGTCATCACCCCCGAGGACGTGAAGCACGGCAAACCGGCGCCCGATATGTTTCTGCTGGCGGCGGAACGGATGGGTCTGCCGCCGGAGCAATGCCTTGTGTTTGAGGATGCCGAGCCCGGGATGCGGGCTGCCGAGGCCGCGGGAATGCAATGGGTTCGGGTCCCGAGTCGCGTGCCGAAGGCGAAGGCGGCGGCCGGCGCCTGAATGCGGTCGCGCCTTTACGGCTGATACGCCGGGGCGACGATCCGGCCTTCGGGTTGGCTGGCCGGGGCGGAGAAGCGTCGGATTCGGACCTCATCGCCCACCTTCAGCAGGCCGGTGGCGGCAGCGTCGGCAAAATTGCGCGAGAGCCAGTAGAAGCCGTCGGCATTCGGAAACACCACCCATTCGCCGCGTTTGACACTGCCGAAGTCACGGCCGTGCATGGCCCGGAATGTGCGGTCGCCGGCGGAGAGTTCGAACCAGGTCATGCGTTCGATTCCGGCGGCTGCAAAGTCTCCCGGCTGGGCGTCGATGAACAAATTGCCGTAGATTGCGGAGACTTCGATCACTTTGGCGGCAAAGCCGCGCCCGTCGGGACTCATCTTCACCTTTGAAGGCTGCGGCGCCGCCACGACAGTTATGTCCGGGAACGGGGCATTGGGATTGGGCCGCGGGAGGGATCCGGGACCGCGATCCAGCCAATCGTTCAGGGCGCGGATTGCGACCAGTCGCTCGGCTTGGTTGACGTTGACGTGGCCGTCGCGGGAAATGCGAAGAAGCTGAGGCCGAACCCGGGATTCCCGGGCGACGTCGGCGACGACGTAATTGCGGGGACCGTCGAGCTCGGACTGATTGGTGAGGAAGATCAACGGCACCCGTGGTTGCAGGCTCAGCCCAATCGTGGAATTCGGTTCGCGGATCTGCAGCGCGGCGCCGATCGCCACGCCGCCGTGGTAGCGCGGTTGATCCCCGGGTTCGCGCTCGGCCATCAGAGTTACAATGAGTCCGCCCATGGATTCGCCTTCCAACAGTACCCGGTCCGGCCGACCGAATCGGGCAGCGATGTGGTCGAGAAGGGCGTCGAGATCGGCGATCGCGTCGCCGACGATCATGCCATTTCGGCGGTAGCTGGTTTTGGCGACGATCCAGCCCTCTTCAATCAGCGTCTTGTACGCAAGGTGGTCGGGCGCAAGGTCCGCGATCAAGGGACGGTCTTCGGACCGCAGTCCATGGGCCAACAACAGTACGGCCCGGTTCCATTGGGCAGGGACGGCGATGCTGAACTTTGCGCCGCCGATTTCCCCTTCGAGCGGCGGTGGAGTGGCGGCAACCGCGGCCCGAAAGCAAACGGCAAACAGGAAAAGGAATCCCGAAGGACAACGCATTCGGCAGCATTTCGTGCTTTCTCGGCCGTGTCCAATCGTGTTCCTGTCCCATGATGAACATCGAGGCGCTCGCCAAACCGTCGGTCCTGACTCAGCCCGTCTATGAGCCGGGCAAGCCGATCGAATACGTGGCGCGGGAACTGGGTCTGGATCCCGCGGGCATCGTCAAGCTCGCCTCCAACGAGAATCCGTTCGGGCCTTCGCCGCTCGGTTTGGTCGCCGCGCAGCGGGCACTCCTCGAGGGGGCGCTGTATCCCGATGGCGGATGCTTCGAGCTGCGGCGGACATTGGCCGACTCGAGAGGCCTGCGACCCGACCAGTTTGTGGTCGGCAACGGTTCGAACGAAATTATCGAACTCCTTGGCCACGCATTCGTCGGGCCGGGGGACGAGGTGGTCATGGCTGCACCGGCGTTTGTAGTCTACAAGTTGGTGACGCTCCTGTTCGGAGGCCGAGTCCTGGAGGTTCCGCTCCGGGATTGGCGGCACGATCTCGCAGCGATGGCGGCTGCCGTGGGCCCAAAGACGAAATTGGTCTGCGTCTGTACCCCGAACAATCCGACTGGCACTGCGAACGAAGAGGCTGAGCTCTTTGCGTTTGTGCGGTCGCTCCCGCCGCATGTGGTCTGCGTGATCGATGAAGCCTACGCTGAGTACTTGCTCCATCCGCCCGATATCCGGCCCTTGATTGGGGAGGGCCGAAAGGTAATCGGCTTGAGGACCTTCTCCAAAATCTACGGACTGGCCTCGTTGCGGATCGGATATGGGTACGCCGGTTCGGATCTATGTCGTTTGCTGAACCGGCTTCGGCAGCCGTTCAATGTCAACGCGATCGCTCAGGCGGCCGCAATCGCGGCCGTCGGCGATCTTGGCTTCGCCCGCCGTTGCGCCGAAGCCAATCGAGCCGGACTGAGGCAATTGGCGGAAGGATTTGGCGCCCTCGACCTCGAGACGGTCCCGAGCGTGGCAAACTTTCAACTCGTCAAAGTTGGCGATGGAGCCCGGGTGTTTGGCGACCTGCAAAAATTGGGGATGATCGTTCGGCCGGTTGCATCTTATGGCTTGCCGGAGTGGATCCGAGTCACGGTCGGTTCGGAGCCGCAAAACGACCGATTGCTTTCAACCTTGCGGCAAGTTCTGCGACGTAGCGTCTAACCGGATTATGGCCTGAGCTCGGGAGTGCGGGGCTGATCCAGAAAAAACACTTGCTCCGGTCGGATCCTTACCGTTGAACGTTGCTGAGGTTTGGCTGAAAATAGGGTCTTTCCCTCCCGTCTTTTGCGACGCGGAGTGAAAAATCTTAGGTCTGCCAAACTTCGGCAGTGGATTTTTTCCATAAAATTCCGCTTCCCTCAAACATCACTTTTTGCCTTAACTGTCCCACCATATCCGCACGCCAATGAAGAAAACCATCCGTCTCGCACTCATCTCTGCCGCCATGGGAGCTCCGGCTTTCGCTGCCCCGTTCATGGCAATCGGCGACGGCGCCGAATTGTTTGTCACCGGGACCTTGGGTCTTCGTGCGGATGACAATATCTTCCTCGCTAGCGGCCTGCCGTTGAATCCCGCCCGAGCGGCCAGCGCGACGAACCCGATCCAAGAGGAAGTCGATGACGTCATCTTCGACATCAATCCCGGCGTCGATATCACCTTCGGCAAGAATGCCCAACTTCAGGGTAATCTTTCCCTTGTCGTGGCGTTTGCGAACTACTCCGACAACAGCAATCTCAACACCACGTTGTTTGCCGGGAATTTCGCGTCCAAGTACGACGATGGCAAATTGAAGCTCGGTTTCAACCTCGGCTACAACGAGCTCAATCAAAACTCCGTGGATATTCGTGGCCTTACTCGTCGCGATGTCTTCAACGCCGGCTCCAATGCCGAAGTGGAAATTTCGCAGCTTACCTCCGTCGGTGGCGCGATCGAGTTCCGGACCGAGAATTACAAGCGCTCCACGTATTCCGATACCGACACGCTCTCGATCCCGCTCAACTTCTACTACGAGCTTTCCCCGAAGGTCGACCTCAGCATCGGTTATCGCTATCGCGATACCCAAGTTGGCATCGGAAGTGATTCCACCGACCATTTCTTCAATGTTGGCGCGCGTGGAGAGTTCTCGCCTCTTTTGTCGGGAAGCTTCGCGATTGGTTTGAACAACCGTGATCTTGACCGCGGTGGCAGTGACAACCAACTCGGTTTGGATGCCAGCTTCTCCTATGCTGTCACTCCCAAGACGTCCCTCACGTTTGGTGCGAGCAACGACTTCGGCACGAGCCCGCAAGGCGCTCAGCAAAAGAATCTTTCGTTCAACGTTGGACTGCAGTCGAAACTGACCGCCGAGTTTGCCCTTACCTCTGGGGTCAGCTGGCGCGCGATCGACTACGGGACCCGCACTGATGACTACGTCGAATGGCAACTTGGTGGTGTCTACACGATCAATGCCAATGTTTCGATCCTTGGTGGCTATACCTACCGCAATAACAGCTCGGATCTTGCTGGTTCCGAGTTCAAGAACAACGTCTTCAGCGTTTCGGCGAACTTTCGCTACTGATCTAGGCTAGTCGCTTGACCAAATTTGGACGGAAGAAGATCGTTTCGGTCTTCTTCCGTTTTTTTGTCCCCAGATGAAAAGCATCACTCATCGACATATTCTGGCGTTTGCTTTGTGTAACATATTCCTGTTGAGCGGATTCTCCCAATCTCGCGATGCTGAGAAATCGAAGTCTACGCCTGTACCGACGGTACCCGTGGACTATGTTCTCCAACCTCAAGATGTAATTCGAGTTCAGGTCTTTCAGGAAGAGGAAATCAACAAACAGGGAGAAGTCGGTATCTCGTCCGAATCAACAATAACACTACCGATGATCGGTACGATTTCTGTAGCAGGATTGACGGTGCGGCAGGCGGAGCAGAAAATTCGAGACCTCTACGACAAAGATTTTCTCGTGAATCCGGGAGTTTCTGTGAACGTTCTGAAATATTCTGATCGGAGCGTTAATGTCGTGGGTTCGATCAAGAATGCCGGTCGCGTGCAGTTCCCTCCGGAAAAGGGCCTCACGATTCTGGAGGCGATCTCGCTCGCCGGTGGCCATGATCGGTTGGCGGACTTGAAGCGTGTAAAGTTGACGCGGAAAAACGAAACTTCGGTCGTAAACGTCGATGATATTGTGAAAGGTGGTGCCAAAGATGTGGCTCTGGAAGTGGGCGACGTTGTGTTTGTTCCTGAGCGAATCCTCTAAGTCTTTTTGAAGCGAATACCTATGTCGTCGGAATCCGGAGAGAAACAATCGCAGAACAGCAGTGGCTACGGTTACAATTACGGAGGCAATTATGCCGGCTATTCTGCCGTGGGGTACGGCTATGGTGAAGGTGGTGGCGGAGGCAGCCACTCGCAGCGTACTTTTCAAGATTATCTGCTGATCCTCCGGGAGCGGATCTGGTACATCGTGGTCGTCTTCTTGGTGGTCTTCTCCAGTTCACTGGTATATACTTTAAGCGACACGAAGATTTACCAATCGAGTGCCACGGTCCAAATCTTCCGCCGTGATCCGACGGTTATGCAGGTGCAGCAGGTTGTTGATACAGATATTCGCTCTGCCGAAGACCTCAACACACAGATCAAAGTAATCGAGAGTGTTACGATGATCCAGCGGGTAGCCGAGCGTATTACGGGCGACGATCTCCGGGCGTTTCTCGCCCCCTACGAACGGGCGGGAACCGATATCACCTATGTCGTCGAGATTCTGGCGAAGAATCGAAAGATCATTCCTCAGCGTCTTACCCTTGTAGTTACGGTCGCTTACCAACATCCGGACCGTTTTGTCGCCGCAAAAGTAGCCAACTTGTTTGCGGAAGCCTACTTGGACCACAATATTTCTCTCCGAACCCAGGAGTCCAACAATGCAGTCGAGGGGCTGAAAGGTACTGTCGAAGAGCAGCAAAAGCGGGTCGAGCGCATGGCTCGCGAACTGCAGGAATACAAAGAGAAGAACAATATGGTCTCGCTGGACCAGCGAAAGGATATTGTCAGCGAATCGCTCAAGGCAATCAATGCCGAGAAGACCCGTGCTCAGATCGCGATGAATGCGGCCGAAGGCCGGATTAATCAGATTAAAGAGGTACGGCAGCGAAGTGGGGACTTGACGGAGTTGCCGTTTATCGCATCCCAACCTCAAGTCGTTCAGCTAGGGCAACTTCTTGCTGAGCGCAAGATCGCGATCGCAACCCTGCGGGAACGCTATCGCGACAAGCATCCGAAGATGATCGAGGCGCTGAATTCATTTCAACAGACAGAACGCGAGTTGAAGCGTGCGGTTGAAAATGTAGGCGCTCAGGTCGAGTCGGATTTTCAGGCCGCTTCCCGTACTTTTAAGAACTTGGAAGAAGACCTTGCGAAGCGGACTGAGGATTCCCTCCAGCTTGATAGGGCGGCGCTCGAATACAACGATCGGGAGCGGGAGTACCGTACCAACGAAAAGATCCTCGATGCCATCGTGGCCCGTAGCCGAGAAACGTCCATGACCAGTGGAATCACGACCCAGAACGCCCGTATTGTGGACAAGGCTGCCCCAAGTCCGGAGAGTAAGCCCATCTCGCCCAATGTTCCGCTTAATCTCGGTCTCGGCATCGCCGGTGGTCTTGGACTCGGACTAGCGTTTGCGTTTTTCGTCGCGTTCATCGATGACCGCGTCAAAAGCTCCTATGATATTGAAGGTGTCGTCGGCCTGCCGTTGATCGGAATCATTCCGCAGATCAAGAGGATGGATCAACCGGATAAGGCCCAGATTGTAATTAATAATGCAGACCGCCAAGTGTCCGAAGCGTTTTTGACCCTCCATTCCAGCCTGCGGCTCAAGGATGAGAGCAAGAATGCAAAATGCATTTTGGTGACCAGTACGATTCCGGGCGAAGGCAAATCCTTTACGACAACAAATCTTGCCCTGACGTTTGCCGCCCACGGCGAGCGCGTCGTGGTGATCGACTGCGACTTGCGGAAGCCGAACATCCATAAATCTTTCCGGCTCGAAAATCTCAAAGGGGTAATCGATATTTGCGCCGGCAAGGCCACAATTGCGGACGTCGCGATCCGCAATGTGCATCCCAATCTCGACGTCATTCCGGCGGGCGGGCGTGCGAAGAATCCTACGCAGATTCTCAACAGCAAGGGGTTCGAGTTGATGATTTCCGATCTACGCAAGCAGTACGACCGCGTGTTCATCGACACGCCGCCGCTCGCAGCGGTCAGTGACGCATTGATCATCCTGCCGCTTGTCGATGGTTCGATCTTCACTATATTCTTCAACAAGGTGCGGCGCAAGGCGGCACAGTTTAGTGCCAAAAAACTGCTCGAGGCGAATGTGCCGAATTTCGGGGCGGTGCTCAACGGTCTGAACCTCGCGGTGTCCGGCTACTACTACGCCCAGTACTACGACAAGTCGTACAAGGATTATTATGTCGTGATGTCGAAGAACGACACTGAGCAGGAGAAGTGATTTCGGGTTTGGCCGGCGTCAGCGCGCCGCCGCCCGGCGCAGCCGGTCGTTGATCGCGGCGGCGAGGCCATCAACGCCCGGAGCCTTTTCAATGTGCAGACGCCGGTAGCCGGCGCGGTCCAATCGGCGCAAAGTGGCGAAAAGCGTCCGCGCCACTCCGGCCAAGTTTCCCCTGCGATCGAACCAATGACAATTCAGTGATCGCTTGCCCGCTGGCTTGCGGACGAAAACATAGGCCTCGTCGTTGCGGCTCACGGACATGTCGGCAGCGGAATCATGGAGGATCACCGGTGTGGCCGGACTGTAGTGCCGCGCGAGAAGGCCCGGGGCAATCTGCGGTCCCTTAGTGGCCCGCTTGGTTGATGATCGAACCCTAACCGGACACCCCAGTACCCGTCCAATCTCGGCGGCGGAAATGGATCCCGGACGTAGCAGCACCGGACGGCGTGGTTCACGCAAATCGACGATCGTTGATTCGACGCCGATATACGCCGGGCCGCCCTCCAGAATGAATCGAATCCTGGAGCCAAGGTTATCTCTCACGTGCTCGGCGGAAGTTGGGCTGACATAGCCGAAAGGATTGGCACTCGGAGCCGCGAGAGGCAGCCCTGTCAGCCTGAGCAGCCGCCGGAAAACGGGATGCGAGGGCATCCTAATGGCGACGCTGCTTCCCCCGGCCGTGACGATATCCGGCACGATGGCCCGTTTGGGCAGCACCAGCGTCAACGGACCCGGCCAGAATGCGTCCGCGAGCTTGCGAACCGCCGGGGTGACCACGGCAAGCTCTTCGATCTGGGCTAGACGCTCTACGTGCACGATCAACGGATCGCTGACCGGCCGGCCTTTGGCCCGGAAGATGCGGGCGCATGCGGCGGATGATAGGGCGTTCGCCGCCAAACCGTAAACGGTCTCGGTCGGAACCGCGACCAACTCACCCGCCCGCAGTCGTGAGGCGAGCATCCTGAGGTTGCGAGCCGTTGGGTGGAAAATCTTGGCGGCAAGGCTCGGCATGACGGCGCAAAAAAGGCCGGAGCTTGCTCCGGCCTCTGGAACTGGCGATCGGCGGCGGCGGCTTACTGCGCGAGCAGTAGATTCCGCGAGTGCTTGATAGTACGGGTGACGGCGCGCTGGTGCTTTGCCGTGAGGCCGGTGTACTTGCGCGGCAGAATCTTGCCCGTGTCGGTCACGTAGCGGACCATGGCCTGCGGGTTAGTGAACGGAATTTCCGCCGGAGTGGGAGTCTGCTGCTTTTGTTCGGTGGTGCTCATGGCTCGAAAAGGAAGGGAGAAGCTGAAGCTGGCCCGAACCATGTCAACGCGCATTTTGGGTTGGCATTCCGAGCGTGGTCCGGAGGTATGGGGCCCGCGCGTCCCCGTAGCTCAACTGGATAGAGCAGCGGTTTCCTAAACCGCTGATCCCGGTTCAAGTCCGGGCGGGGACACCAGTACCTTCGCGAGCGTGGATGACAGGATTTGCGATGCAGGCTTGCGGCGGGGATGCCGCCATCGCTTGGCTGTTCGAACCATGGCTCCCAAGAAAGTCGCTATCCTCACTGCCGGTGGCCTCGCGCCGTGCCTCAGCGCCGCGGTCGCCGGCTTGATCGGCCGTTATTCCGAGGTCGCTCCGGCGGTCGAAATCATCTGTTACCGAGGCGGCTACAAGGGCCTGCTGCTGGGCGACTCCATCAAGGTGGGGCCCGCGGAGCGCGCTCAGGCACCGGTCCTCAAAGCTCATGGCGGCAGCCCGATTGGCAACAGCCGCGTCAAGCTCACAAACGTCAAGGACTGCGTGAAACGTGGTCTGGTGAAGGAAGGACAGAATCCCCTTCAGGTGGCCGCCGAGCAGTTGGTCCGCGATGGCGTGGATGTTTTGCACACTGTCGGCGGTGACGACACCAACACGACCGCGGCCGATCTCGCCGCCTACCTCGCGAAAAACAATTACCAACTCACGGTGATCGGTCTGCCCAAGACGATCGACAACGATGTGATTCCGATCCGTCAAAGCCTCGGGGCTTGGACAGCGGCGGAGGAAGGGGCGGCCTTCTTTGCTCGCGTCGTGGCGGAATGCGGGGCCAATCCGCGGATGCTGATCGTCCATGAAGTGATGGGCAGAAACTGCGGCTGGCTGACGGCGGCAACGGCCGAAGCCTACCGGCGCCGATTGGTGCACGCCGCGTTTGCTCCGGGACTCGGTCTGACCCGCGAGCGGTTGGACGTCCACGGCGTCTACTTGCCGGAGCAGCCGTTTGAGGTCGCGGCCGAGGCGCGGCGCTTGAAGTCGGTCATGGATCGCGTGGGAAATGTTAACGTATTCGTGAGCGAAGGCGCCGGGGTGGATGCCATTGTGGCGGAAATGTCGGCCCGCGGGCAGGAGGTGCCGCGAGATGCTTTTGGGCACATCAAGCTCGATGCCGTGAACCCCGGGAAATGGTTCGGAGATCAGTTTTCCAAAATGCTCGGAGCCGAGAAAGTGTTGGTCCAGAAGAGCGGATACTTCGCCCGGGCAGCGCCGGCGAACGCCGCGGACTTGGAGTTGATCCAGCGTTGTGTCGACCATTCGGTCGCTTGTGCTCTGCGGCGCGAGAGTGGCGTCGTCGGCCAAGACGAGGCGCGTCACGATGAACTGCGGGCCATCGAGTTCGAGCGCATAAAGGGAGGCAAGCCGTTCGACGTCGCCGTCGGCTGGTATGGCGAGTTGTTGGCGGCAATTGGGCAGCCGTTTGTGTCGGCCAAGATTTCGTCGGGTCACCCCTGAGAAACGGTGGCTTTTCACGCCGCGGTTTCGACCAAGCTCGGCGGATTCGGCGGCCCGGGAGCGATGCGGTCGGACCTCGGGCAGCCGCCTTCGGCAGACGGCAGCTCGAGTTGAAACGGGCCGGGCATTTACCCGTGTTTCGCAAGCGGGCGCTCGACTTGGCGCCGATCATCGCGACATTTTCGCGTCACCCCTTCCCGAGCTGCCGGGATTCCGATCCGTCCGATGAAAACCAACCTTCGCTTTGCGTCGGCGCTGCTCTGCTGTGCCGCAACTCTGATTCCCTCCGTCGGTTTCTCCGCCCAGTACGACCAACGGCTCGGCAACCTCTCGACCCGGGCCCAAGTCGGCACGGGCGGAAATGTCATGATCACCGGCTTTGTCGTGCAGGCGGGCGCGCCGAAGCGCGTGCTGATCCGAGCCGTGGGGCCGCGCCTGGCGACCGCGCCATTCGGCATCGCGGGTACGCTGGCCGATCCGCAGGTCCAATTGTTCAACAGCGCCGGCGTGCTCGTGCTGGCGAACGACAATTGGCTGGCCGACGATGCCGCGACGATGGCGTCGGTCGGTGCGTTTCCGCTCACGATCAACAGCCGCGACGCGAGTCTGGTGGCTACTTTGTCGCCTGGCGCGTACACGGCCCAGGTCAGTGGGGTGAACAACACGAGCGGGGTCGCGATTCTTGAAATTTACGATGTGACCGGGTCCGCGCGCCTGTTGAATCTCTCGACGCGGGCGCTGGTAGGAGCCGGGGCGAATACGTTTTTCTCCGGCTTGGCCGTGGCTCCGGGCGGCGGCGCGAGGCGAGTGCTCGTGCGCGCGGCCGGGCCGGCCCTGTCGGCGCTGGGGGTTTCGGGCGCATTGGCCGATCCGGCGATCGCCGTGGTTGATGCGGCGGGTCGGCAGATCGCCGGCGGAGCCAACGACAACTGGGAGACCGGCGGGGCCGCCGCGCTGACGGCCGCCTTCGCCCAGGCCGGGGCGTTCCCCTTTGCCCGCGGCAGCAACGACTCCGCCCTGCTGCTCGATCTCGCGCCCGGCAACTACGTGATCCAGGCCAACGGTGTCGGCGGCGCTTCCGGCACCGCCTTGGTCGAGGTTTACGATTTGTCGCCGGAAACGCTTTCGACCGTGAGTGTGCGTGCGACGGTGGCGGCGACGGACAATACTTCCCTAACTCCGGCCCAGTTTACCGTCTCGCGGGTCGGGGCCACGACGGCGCCGGTGACGGTGAGCTACACCTTGAGCGGCACGGCGGTGGCGGGAACGGATTTTGCGCCGCTGCCGGGGACGGTGACAATACCCGCCGGGGCGACATCGGCGGCGGTGACTTTCGTGCCGCGGTCGAACCCAGCCAATGTCAACAATCGCACCGCTACGCTGACGCTGACGCCGCAAAGCGCCTATGGCGTCGGCGAGAACGACCAGGCGTCCGTGACCATTTTCGCCAACAGCGGTTCGCTGTATGTCTCCACGCTGCGGGCTTTCCCGGCGGCCGCGAATTCCACCGCCTACGGCACCGCGATCGTGCAACTGGCGAGCGACGAGAAGTCGGCGTTGGTGGGAGTTTCGTTCTCCAATCTGAGCTCTCCGCAGGTGGTGGCCCACTTGGCAATCGACGGAAATTATGTGTTCAATCTGCCGCAAGGCCAGGTGACCAACGCGCTCTGGACCCTCGCCGCGGTGGGCACGTATTCGACCGCCGATCTGGTGGCTGCGATCAAGGCGGGGCGCGTGACTGTCAGCATCGATACCGCGCTCTATCCGACCGGTGAACTCGGCGGCAGCTTTGTGCGCAGCAGCGGCAGCGCCGCCTTCAACCCGCCGGCCCCGGCGCCCGCCGTCGACCTTTCGCGGATCACGGCGACGGATGCGGCGCGTTTCCTCACGCAGGCAACCTTCGGGCCGACCCCGGCCGATATCGCGGCGGTGACGGCCAAGGGCTACCAAACGTGGCTCACCGAGCAGATGCGGTTGGCGCCGACCTCGCATCGCGCGGAAACGATGCACGACTTCAATCGCAACCAAACCAACGGCGGGACCGGCAACCGCAATCCGACGACGTTGGCCTATGATCGTCCCGGCGGACCGCACCGGCAGGCGGCCTGGTGGAACATCGCGGTGACCCGAGAAGACCAACTGCGGCAGCGCGTTGCCTTCGCCTTGAGCCAGATTTTGGTGACTTCGGATACGAACGGTACGATCGGGCAGTGGCAGGAAGGCGCGGCCAATTACTACGATCTGCTGGTCAGCGGCGCGTTTGGCAATTTCCGCACGTTGCTGGAGCAGGTGACGCTGAGCCCGATGATGGGGATTTACCTGAGCTCGTTGAGAAACGCCAAGGCGACCTTTGATGCGCGGGGGCAGCCGGTGACACTGCCGGACGAAAACTACGCCCGGGAAATCATGCAGCTCTTCACCATCGGGCTGCACGAGCTGAATCCCGATGGCACGCTGCGGTTGGATCCCAACGGTCAGCCGATCCCGACCTACACGCAGGAAACGATCGTGCAAGTGGCCAAGGTTTTTACGGGTTGGGGCTATGCCAATGGCGCGGCCAACGCGACCGCGACGGGCAATTTGTTCCGCGGCAGTCCCGCCAACTACATCAATCCGATGATGCTTTGGCCGGCGTTCCACGACGACACCGCCAAGGCGATCTTCGGCGGCAAGGTGATCCCGGCCGGGCAGGGCGGGGTGAAGGACCTCAAGGACATGCTCGACGCCTTGGTCGAGCACCCCAACACCGGGCCGTTCATTTCCCGGCAGCTCATCCAGCGCCTCGTGACCAGCAATCCGAGCCCCGGTTATGTCTACCGGGTGGCTCAGACCTTTGCGAACAACGGGGCCGGGGTGCGGGGCGATCTCGGGGCGGTGGTACGGGCGATTTTGCTCGATGCCGAGGCCCGATCCCCCGCCGTCGCCGGCACCGCGACTTTCGGGAAAATGAAGGAGCCGTTGCTGCGCGCGACGGCCCTCTTCCGGGCGGTGGCGGGCGGATCCAATTCCGGCCGTTTCAATATTCCGAATCCCGAAGGTTCGCTCGCGCAGGCGGCTCTGCGGGCCCCGACAGTGTTCAACTTCTATGAGCCGAACTTCGTGCTGCCCGGCGCCGTGGCGGCGGCCGGCCTCTACGCGCCGGAGTACCAGATTCTCACGGACACGACGGCGATCACGCAGCCGAACTTCTACTACAGCTACATTTACAACAACCGATCGGCGACCGATCTAGCGCAGCAGACTGTCGGGCTCGACCTGGCGAACTGGCTGGCGCTGGCTCGGACGCCGGCCGCGCTGGTCGACAACCTCAACCTGCTGTTGGCCGCGGGCTCGATGCCCAAGGCCGCGACCGATCGCATCGTCGCGGCGGTCGGCGCCATGCCGGCCAACTCCGTCGCCAGCGACACGGAGCGCGTGCGTTCCGCGATCTACCTCGTGCTCACCTCGCCCCAGGCCGCGATCCAGAAGTAATCCCCTGCCGTGCCATGAATCCCAAGAATCCCACCTTCGATCCGAACCGTCGCAAATTCCTCGGCCAGTGCTGCGCGGCCGTGAGCGCCACCGGCATGCTCTCCACGTTGGCGCAGTTGCGGCTGATGGGTGCCGTCGCCAGCCCTGACAACGGCCCGACGCCCGCGCGGGCCGGCGCATTGCCGCCCGATTACAAGGCGCTCGTGTGCCTTTTCCTTTCCGGCGGCAACGATGCCAACAACATGATTGTGCCGGCCGATGCCGCCGGCTACGCGGCGTATGCGTCGAACGCCGGTCGCGGGGCAATCGCACTGCCGCAGAGCCAATTGCTCGCGATCAACCCGGCGCGGAGCGACGGGCGGAATTGGGCGCTGCATGCCAGCCTCAACGCCGATGTCGCCGGCACCAACAACACCGGCCTCAAGTCGCTCTTCGACGCCGGCAAGATGGCGGTGCTGGGCAACGTCGGCACGCTGGTGGTGCCGACGACGAAACAGCAGTACACTTCCCGTTCTGTGCCGCTGCCGCCGCAGTTGTTTTCCCACAACGACCAGCAGGTTGAATGGCAGAGCAGCGTGCCGGACAAGCCGTTTTCCACGGGCTGGGGCGGCCGGCTCGCCGACCTGACAAATGCGTTCAACACGAGCAGCAGCGTCTCGATGTCGATCAGCCTCAACGGCCAGAATTCGTTCCAGGTCGGCAAAAATATCGTGCAGTTCGCCGTCAACCCGGGCTCCGCGATCGCCATCTCCGGCTCCTCCACCAGCCTGACGGCGCCGGCCGGACTGCGGACGCGTGCGCAGAACGATTTGTTGGCGAGTCCCAATGCCAATCTGTTCGAGACGGCCTTTGCCGGCCTGACGTCCAACGCGATTTCCGACAGCGCGATGATTTCTGGTATCCTCAACGGCAATCCGCCGTTCAGCACCGCGTTTTCGACCTCGGGTCTCGGCCAGCAATTGCGCACGATCGCGCGGCTGATCGCCGCCGCGCCGCAACTCGGCCTCAAGCGCCAGATCTTCTTCGCCAGGGTCGGCGGCTGGGATCTGCATGACGCCCAACTCGGCGCGCACGCGAACCTGTTTGCCGATGTCAGCCGCAACGTGTCGGCCTTTTACCGCGCGACGGTCGAACTCGGCTGCGCCGATCAGGTCACGACGTTCACCGCGTCGGATTTCGGCCGCACCTACAATACGAACGGCGACGGCTCCGATCACGGCTGGGGTTCCAACCATCTGGTCGTCGGCGGGGCGGTCAAGGGCGGCGACATCTACGGCAAAATGGCCGATCTCACGATCCGTGGTCCGGATGACAGCGGTTCCCGCGGTTCCTGGATTCCGACGACGAGCGTTGACGAATATTCCGGCACGTTGGCGAGTTGGTTCGGCGTCAGCCCGACCAACCTCCCGGTCGTCTTGCCGAATATCGGTCGTTTCGCTTCGCCCAATCTCGGTTTCCTCTGAGGCGCGGGGACGGGCGTCCGCGGGGCCGAATTTCCAGTTTGTCGATGTCGACCCGGCGTGCGCTGACGGTGGCGGTGTTTGGCTTTGCCGTCTTGGCCGTGGTCAAACTTTGGCCACCGGGACCCGGCGCAGGGAGCGACCGGACAGCACCGGTGTCCAAGGCGACAGCGGCGCCGGGGGCGGAACCGGCACCGCGGACGATCGGGGACCTTGGCGTTGCGCCAATGCCGGTGCTGTCAGCCGGGGCGCCCGCTTCGACCGCAACCTTTGCCGAGTCGGATTTTCCGATCGTGGCACCGCTGAACCAACCCGGATCGACGCTGGCGCGGGACCTCGCGACCGTGGCTGCCGTCCTTGATGCTTGGCGCACGAATTTTCCGCGGGAGGGCAATCCGGTTGGGGAGAATGCCGATATTGCCGCGGCTCTGAGCGGCTCGAATCCGCTGGGCCTGGTCCTGATCCCGAAACGACATCCGGCGATCAACGCCGAGGGCGAACTATGCGACCGATGGGGCACGCCGTTCCGGTTTCACCAATTGAGCGGCGAGCACATGGAGATCCGCAGCGCGGGGCCGGACCGGAAATTTGCGACGGAGGACGACGGGCGTTGGCAGCCGATGCCAGGCGTGCCGTAGACCGGTCGGCGGAAAGTCGCTGCAACTTCGCGGTGCGCGGGCGCGTCTCGACAACGCATTCGCGTTTCCCATCGTTCCCCTTGCCATGTCTCCTCGTTTTTTTGCCGGCCAAGCCCGTACCGCCGCTCTTCGTTCCGACGCGCCGCGGCGTTTTCTCCGGGCGTTCACGCTCCTCGAGATTCTCGTCGTGCTTGCGATCATCGGCCTGCTCGCCGGGCTCGCGATCACCAACGTCGACAAGATTTTCGGCGGGGCGCAAATCTCGACGGTCCAGCTCTTCGTGCGCGAAAGCATGAAGACGTCGCTCACCACTTACCGGATCCACCTGGGAGATTATCCGTCGACGGGCGACGGCCTGCAGGCACTCATCACCCGTCCGTCCGCCAAGGGCGACCGCTGGAACGGACCCTACATCGAAGGCGGGAAGGTGCCGCTCGATCCGTGGGGCGAGCCCTACCAGTACGCCTACCCGGGCACGCGGAACAAGGGCAGCTACGATCTTTGGTCGAAGGGTGCCGACAAGCAGAGCGGTTCGGAGGACGACATCGGCAATTGGGATTCGGCGGCGCCGACGGAAAAATAATCCGGCTTCCGGCGGACCCGGACGCGCCCGCGGCGGTCCCCGGTCCGCGCGCCCTGTGGATCCGCTCTCCGCCATTTCAATCCGTCGGGCCGTCCGCGGCTTCACCTTGCTGGAGGTGCTGCTGGGCCTGGCGATCATCGCGCTGCTGGCCGGCGTCCTGATCGGAGGTTCGTCGCATCTGATCTCCGAGCAGGCCGTGACGCCGCACGATGTCTTTTGGAAGGCGGTGCAGGAGGCGCGGAAAGCGGCTTTGAAATCGGAGCGCGAGGTGCGGCTCCGGTTCGACGCGCGCACGAAACGTTTTGTCCTGCTCGACGGCCGGGCGCCGTCGCGGTTGGCGGCCGACGGCGTTACCCGCGAGGAAGCCGCGTTGAAGGAATTTGCGGTGCCGGTGCCCGAAGGTGCGGAGCTGACGGTCGATTTTCTTTCCGCCACCAAAGGAGGAAACATGATCCTCGTCGGCGGCCTGATGATGGAGGGGCAACCGATTCCCTATGTGACGTTTTACGGCGACGGCACGTGCTCCGCGTTCCGCGTGCAGTTTGTCCGCAACAACGGGACCAGCACCCTGGCGGTCGATCCCTGGACCTGCGCGCCGATTTTGCCGGCGGCGGATCCGAACGCCCCCGCCGCACCGTGACGACCTTGCGGCAACGGCTGACTTCGGACGGGCGGTTGGGGCGCCGACCCGGCGCGATGGCGCGCGCGTTCACGCTGATGGAGGTGCTGGTCGCGCTGACGATTTTCGCGATGGCGGCCGTGGTGCTCGGTTCGTCGTACATCAACGTGCTGAACGGCTACGAGATCGTCGCGCGCGGCGTGCAGATCGGCGAGGATTTCGCGTTTGCGCGGCAGTTGGTGCTGACGGAAACGGACCGGAAGAAGGTGGAGGAGGGCGGGGATTTCGAGACGACCGGGGGCCGGCGCGCCAAGTGGAGCGTGGAGATCGTTTCCACGAACCTCCCCGAGGTCTTCAAAGTCGATTTCACCTGCGAGATCGCGGATCCGGCGCGGCTGGAGCCGGAGCGGTTGGTGCAAACGTTCACGGTGCTGCGGCCGACTTGGGTCACGGATGCGGCGGAGCGCGGCAAATTGAAGGAAGACGTGAAGACGCGGATCCTCGAACTGCAGGGCAAACAGCAGAAACGATGAAACAGCGCGCCCCGAGTTTCCGTTTTTCCAAGACCGGGCCGAACCGGCGCCGGGCCTTCACGCTGCTGGAGATTCTGCTTTCGCTCGCGCTCGTTTCCCTGCTGCTCGTGGCGCTGAACACCTTCGTCTTTTCGATGAGCGAGCTTTGGGGACTGCGGACGGAGCACCGGCTGTTCGACCAGCATGTGCGGGCGGTGACGCGATTCCTCGAACGCGAACTGCGGGCCGCGGCGTTGCCCCCGGCGGCGCGGCCGAACTCCACCCCGATCGCGCTGCAGGAAATCCGGCCGCAGAACGGCTTGATGGAGAAGCTGCTGACTTTCGAACTGCCGGCCGGCAGCCGGCTTTTCACGTGGCCGGACCGGCCGTTGCCCGAAGTCGTGTGTTCGTTCCAGGCGCGTCCGAACGAAGGCCTCGTGATGCTGTGGCATTCGCGTTTGGAGAAGGACTTCGAGACCGATGCGCCGCGCGAGACCGTCGTCACGCCGCTCGTCAGCAGTCTGGCCTACGATTACTACGACGCCGACACCAGCCGTTGGACGACGGAGACGGCGTTGAAACAGGATCCGCAGGGCAAGCCGATGACGCCGCGGCGGCTGCGGCTCAAATTCACCTACGGCAAGATGACGCGCGAGAGCGTCATCACGTTGCCGGCGCCGGGGGAGGGGCTGCCGTTGTTCTGACCATGCGTGCCGTTGCCCGAAGTTCCGGCCTGCGCCGCGGTTCCGTGCTGGTGATCGTGATGGTCACGCTGCTGTTCGCGACGTTTGCGCTCCTGGCCTTCATGGAAAAGGCGAGTGTCGACCTGTTGGTCGAGCAGCGGGAAGCGGTGTCGCGGCGGCTGCGGACCGAGGCTTACTCCGCGCTCGAAGTCACGCTCGCGGTCCTGGACAACTTCCGGGAAGTCGGCAACGGCCTGCGCAGTCCGGCGGAAGGGTGGGGCGACCCGCTCGCGTTTGCCGGCTATGTGCCGGCGGACGACCGGCAGGTGGAGATCGTTTTCGAGGACGAAAGCGGCAAGATTTCGCTGCCGCGGGCCAACGCCATCGTGCTGACCGCGCTCTTCGTCAATTGGGGGGTGGCGAAGAACGAAGCCGAGATGCTGGCCGACGCGCTGCTGGGCTGGATGAAGCGGAACCACGTTTACGCGACGTCCGTCTCGCCCGGATACGACCGCGGCGCGCTGCCTTACGAGGCGCCCGGGCGCCCCTTGCGTTCGCTGCACGAACTGGCGGCGATCGAGCACGCCCGGGATTTCTTCTACGACAGCGACGGCCGGCCGAACGACTATTGGCGGCGCTTCGCCGACAGCGTTTCGCTGCTCGATTTCCGCCAGCCCAATCTCAACGGCGCGAAGCCCGACACGTTGGCGGCGCTCGGGCAGTTCGATGCCTCGCAGCAGGAAAAACTCGGCGAGTACCTGCGGGGCGCGGGCAGCTACCAGTTTACCGGCCCGGGGTTTTTCCAGGCGCCGAAGGACGCGCAGGCGGTCGCGGGCCCGGCGGGCGATACCTCGGGCTTCGCGACCACGATCAGCGCCCTGCGCATCACGGTCACGGTGCGCGACGGGCGCACGGAGTTCCGCACCTCCGCGGTGATCGCCGTGCCGCCGAACGGCGCGACTTCCGTGCAAGAGACGGCAACTTCGACCCGGACGCAGGCGTCTGCCGCCACGGCCCAGACTTCCACGCAGCAACAAAATCGTCCCAACGCCATGACGGCGGCCCCGCCCGCCGATGCGACCGCGAAAGGGGCGGCGACCGCGCCGCGCAGCCTCCGCTATCCATTTACGCTCTTGGAAATCCGGGAAAATGATGAGATTCCTGCCCTCCCTCCTGCTCCGAACGCTCCGTTGAACTGAACGCCATGTGTGCCTCGCCTCTCGCCTTGCTCCGCGCCGGTCCGCCGCCGCCCAAGGTCGTGCTGTTGCCGGACACGAGTTTCTTCACGCGGGTGGTGCCGGTCGGAGCGGGCGCGACGGACGCGGAGGCGGCGGGACAGATCGAATTGGCGCTGGAGGCGATGGCGCCGTTCCCGCTCGCGCAACTTTACTACGGGTGGTTCCGGCCCGCGGGGGCGGAGCAGGCGCTCGTGTTTGCAGCTTACCGGCGGCGCTTCACGACCGAGCAAACGGCGGCGTGGGCGGATGCGCAGGCGGTGTTGCCGGCGTTTGCGTCCGTGCTGGGCGCGGCGGCTGCAGCGGGAACGACCGTGTTGCTGGCGGCGCCCGAGTCGCTGACGGCGGTCCATTGGACGGCGCCCGGAGTGCCGGCCCTGGTGGCGGTGCGGACGCTCGGGCCCGACACCACCGATGAGGAACGCGGGGCCGTGCGCGCGGAGTTGATCCGCGGCTGCGGCGGCAGCGTCCAGGTGATCGATTTGGCCGCGCCGCCGGCGGCGCAACCGGCGCGCGGCGACGGCGAGCTGGGTTTCAAGGCGGACGATTTCACGAGTCTGCTGCCGGCGGCCGTGGCGGCGGCGCTCGACGTGCGGGACAAGGGGGAGTTGGCGGCGCTGCGGGCCGCGCGGAAACGCGATGTGCTGCTGTGGCGGATCACGCTGGGCTGCGCCGCGGCGCTCGGGCTGTTGCTGCTCGGGGAGTTCGCGCTGATCGGCGGCCAGGCGTGGCAGAAAGTGCGGCTCGGCCAGTATAACGCGCAAAAAGCCCTGGTGGAAAAAATCACCGGCCTGCACGAGCATTCCTCGAAGATCGACGACCTCGTGACGAAACGGCTGTTGCCGATCGAGATGGTGAACCTGCTCGACGAAAAGCGGCCGGGCGAAGTGCAGTTCACCCGGGTGCAGGCCGACCAGAGCCGCGGGCTTTACGCGATCGTGGTCGAGGGCACGACGACGAATGCCGCGCAGCTCAACGTCTATGAAGCGGCCCTGAAGGCCCAGACCGCGGCGATCGACCGGGTCGAGAATTCCATCCAGATCCGCGGGGAGCGGGCGACCTTCATGATGACGGTCACCTTCAAGGCGGAAGCGCTGAAACCGGCCGATGGCGCGGCCAAACCTCCGGCATGATCCGCAGCCTCCGCGCCTATTTTCTCGGCCGCGCCCTGCGCGAAAAAATCCTGCTGTTCGCCTTTGTGGCGATCGGGTTGCTGTGGTGGCTGTCCGCGTTCGGCGGCCGGGGCGGCGCCTGGATGAAGGAGCAGAAGATCACGACCGCCCGCCTTGCCGAGCAGGCCCAGTGGATCAAGAACCGCGGCAAGATCGAGGCCACGGCCGGGGAGACCGCGGCGAAACTCGATCCGGCGCAGACCCTCAACGGCAACCAACTCGCGACGACGATCAGCCAGCTGGCCCGGGAAGCGGGCTTGCCGAACAGCCAGAGCGGCGTGCCGACGACGACCCGCAGCGGCCAGTTCGCGCTGCACTCCGTCGATTACACGATCCGCGGCGCCGACTACGATTCCGTGCTGAAGTTCTACCGGGCAGTGGGTCTGCGTTCCCCTTACATCGCGATCGAGCGTTTCCGCCTCGAGGCGACGCCGAACAATCCCGCGCAGCTCACGTTGGCCCTGCGGGTTTCGTCCGTCGAAGTCGCGCGGCCGTGAACGCGGCGGCCCGGCGATGAACTTGACGAAACTTTCCCGCGGGCGCGGCGACTAATCCGCGATCCGCCGCGCGACCTGCGAACGGAATTGTTACCATTCTCCCGTTGCCTGCCCGGTCGGGTTTCCAAGCTTCCTCTTCCCAGCCCATGCCGTCCGCTTTTGCCTTCCCGAGGGTCCTCGCTTTTTCCGGTCTTGTGGCCGCGCTCGTGCCGCGGGCGGCCCGGGCGGAAAACTCCGTCAGTTTCAAGCATCAGGATTACCGCGAGACCGGCGGCCGGGTGGCGATCAAGACGCAGGGCTTGTACGCGGAGCAGGATTTCGGGACCGCCACGCACCTCAAAGTCGAGGGCGTGATCGATGCCATCGCCGGGGCGACGCCCAACGGCCAACCGGCTCCGGTCGGCAGCGACCAGGTGCCGCTCACGAAGCTGACCGAGCGCCGCAAGGCCTGGGCGGCGGCGTTGAGCCACCAGTTCACGCGGACGGCCGTGACGGTCGGCGCCGCCAACAGCCGCGAGAGCGACTACGTTTCCACCGGTGCTTCGGTCAACACCCTCACCGATTTCAACCAGAAGAACACGACGCTGCTGGTGGGCGTGGCGGCGACGGACGACGACATCCGGGTATTCTACCAGACCGACCGCGCGAAGAAGCGGACGCAGGATTTGATCGTGGGCGTGACGCAGCTGCTCGATCCGCGGACTTCGGTGACGTTCAATCTCACGTGGGGGCGGCAGCGCGGCTACCTCTCGGATCCGTACAAGTTGGTGCAGAAAAACACGGAGATTTTGCCGGGGCTGAGCCTGCCGCTGACGTTTGCCGAAAACCGGCCCGCGGAGCGCGACAAGGGCATCGCGCTCGCGACCATCAACCGCGCTTTTCCCGCCGCCAACGGCGCCCTCGAGGCTACGTATCGGTTTTACCATGACACGTTCGGCACCGGCGCGCACACGGTCGATCTCGCCTGGTTCCAGCGGCTGGGCGAGCGCGTGATGCTGCGGCCCGGGTTTCGGTTCTACACGCAGGACGCGGCGGACTTCTATTATTACAGGCTCGACGGGACGAATGTTGTGCCGGCGGCGGGGGCGCCGCGGACCGGGGGGCCGTTCTATTCCTCGGACTACCGCCTGTCGCGGATGCAGACCTATACCTATGGTTTGAAGCTGGTCTGGCGCGCCACCGACGCCCTCAACGTCGATTTGGCCTACGAGCGTTACGACATGCGCGGGGTCGACGGCGTCACGCCGCAAAGTGCCTACGCCGACGCCGATATCGTGACGGCGGGACTCAAGTTTTCGTGGTGACGGCCTGAAGGGAAACCATGGCCGTCGTCTCCACCACCCAGCGCGTGCCGGTTGCCGTACCGAACGGCGCCGCGGTCGTCGGGCCGTTGCGGAAAATGGCTTTTCCGGCGCTCGGGACGAACTGCGAAGTGCAATACGTGGCACCGCAGGGCGACGCGCAGGCGCAGGCGTTCGAGGCGGCGGCGATCGCGTGGGTGACGGCCTTTGAGGCGAAGTATTCCCGTTTCCGGCCGGACAGCCTGCTCAGTCGCATCAACGCCGCGGCCGGCCGGGAGTGGGTGGACATCGATCCGGAGGCGGAGGCGCTGCTGAAACTGTGCGACACGCTTTTCTTCATGACGCAGGGGGTGCTGGATCCCACGGCGTTGCCGGTCTTGCGGCTGTGGGATTACAAGTCGCCGATGCCGCGGGTGCCGGCGCGGGAAGAGATCGCGGCGGCGCTCGCCTTGGTCGGTTGGAAAAAAGTGCAGCGCGCCGCGGGCAAAGTGTTTTTGCCGACGGCGGGCATGGCGCTGGATTTCGGCGGCTTCGGCAAGGAATACGCGGTCGACATGGTCGGGCAGTTGGCGGTGCAGCACGGGTTGGCCTGCGCGCTCGTCGACTTCGGGCACGACTTGCGGGCGCTCGGCGTGCCGCCGGGCCGCCCTGCTTGGCACATCGGCCTCGAGGATCCGCTTCGGCCGGGCGCGACGGCCGGCAGTGTGGCGGTTTCGGGCAAGGGCGTGGCGTCGTCGGGAGACTACATCCGGCATTTCGTCAGCGGCGGGAAACGGTACGGGCACATCGTCGATCCGCGCACGGGCTGGCCGGTGGCCAACGGTTGCCTCCAGGCGACGGTGATTGCCGGGAGTTGCCTGCAAGCCGGGGTGCTGTCGACGACGGCGTTCGTGCTCGGGGTGCCGAAGGGCATCGAGTTTATCCAGTCCTGCCCGGGCGCGGAGGGTCTGCTGGTGACGGAACGGGCCCGGGCGCAGACGCGGGGATTTTTCAACTATGCGGTCGTACACTAAACTTCTTTTCGGCGTCGCCCTGCTCGCGGGAGCTTTGGCGGCGCGGGCCGAGATCAAAGTCGGAGACACGTTTCCGGGTTTGGCCGAGGCCGGCGTCGTGAACTTGGCGGGCGGCGAACTGCCCGCCCTCGCCGGCAAGGTCGTACTGGTGGATTTTTGGGCCTCCTGGTGCGCCCCTTGCAAAGCCTCGTTTCCCGCACTGGGCCGGCTGCACGCGGAATTGGCTCCGCGCGGGCTGGTGATCGCGGCGATCGGCATCGACGAGAAGCCCGCGGCGGCGAAGGCGTTTCGCCAAAAGCTGCAGCCGCCGTTTCCGACTTTGCACGACGTGAAGCAGAAGCTCGTCAGCACCGTGGTGGTGCCGACGATGCCGACCAGCTATCTGGTCGGCCGCGACGGCAAGGTGCGCCACATTCACCAGGGATTCCAAGGCGAGGCCACCGAGCGCGATTTGCGTGCGCGGCTGACCGCGCTGCTCGACGAAAAAAACTGAGCCATGCACAAACGTATTCTCCTCTGCCTCGGGTTCATCGCGGTCGGCGCCGGTTTCTCCGGCTGCGCGGGCGCCAACCTCGTCCGCGTCAAGCCGTGGGAGCGGGCCACGCTCACCGACTACGCCATGCGGGCCGACCGTGATCCGCTGGCGACGTCGATGTCGGAGCACATTTATTTTTCGCGGGAAACCGCGACCGGCGGGCGCGGGGTGGGTGGCAGCGGCTGCGGCTGCAACTGACGGCCGGCCCGGCCGGAGCCGGCGGACGCTTGACCGTCCCAGCCGGTCCGGGAAGTGTGCCGGGACCCGCGGGCCATGCCCCATGATTCCCCGCGTCCATGCGGATACTGGTTATCGAAGACGAACGCCAACTGGCCGGTCACATCACCCGGGCGCTTGCCCGCCACGGCCACTGCGTCTCCGCGCAGGACGACGGTGCCGCCGGCCTGAAGGTCGCGCTGGCCGAGGCGCCCGATCTGGTGGTGCTCGACCTGAATCTGCCGGGGCTCGACGGCCTCGGCGTGCTGGCGCAGTTGCGCGCGGCGCAATCGCCGGTGCGCGTGCTCGTGCTGACGGCGCGCGGCGAAGTCGAGAACCGGGTGAAGGGCCTGCAGGCCGGCGCCGACGACTACATGGCGAAACCGTTTTCGATGGATGAATTGGTCGCGCGGGTGGAAGCGCTCGGGCGGCGGGCGACCTCGGCGGCACCGTCGGATTTGCTCCGGGTTTCCGATCTGGTGATGGATGTGCGGCACCGGCGGGTGACGCGGGCGGGGCGGGCGGTCGCCTTGTCGCCGCGGGAGTTCGATGTGCTGCAGGTGCTGATGCAGGAGCCGGGCCGGCCGTTTTCGCGGACGGAACTGTGCGAACGCGTGTGGCAGCGCGACCACGAGTACGACACGCGGACGGTCGAGATCTTCATCACGCGCCTGCGCAAGAAGCTCGACCCGACCGCCGCGGCGCCGCTGATCCAGACCCTGCGCGGCGTGGGCTACACGATCCAGGCGCCCGCATGAAATTCCGGTTTTTCGTCCTGCTGTTGTCCGGGACGGCGGCGTTGGCCGCGGCCACAATCGAGGGGCGGGTGGCTTTGCCGAAAACGCGCACCACGCCGGTCGTGAACCAGCGTTACGAGATCGTCGCCAAGTCGGGGGTACTCTCGACCAATCCGCCGGTTGCCGTGGTCTATCTCGAAGGGGATTTTCCGGCCCCGGCCGCCGGGTCCGTGGTGCAGCTGCAGCAAAAGGACCTCGCATTCGTGCCGTCGCTGTTGCCGATCCAGGTCGGGACGCGGGTCGAGTTTCCCAACCTCGACGACACGTACCACAACATCTTCTCGTTCTCGCCGCCGAAGCGGTTCGACCTGGGGCGTTACCGGTCCGAGGAGCGGCCGGTGCCGTCGCAGGTCTTCGATGTGCCCGGGCTGGTCACGCTGCGCTGCGATATCCACGAGCACATGCGGGCGCTGATTCTGGTGCTGGCCACGCCGCATTTTGCGGTGACGGACGCGGCGGGCAATTTCCGGCTCACCGGCCTGCCGGCCGGGCGGTACGTGCTGAAGGCGTGGGTGGACAGCCGCACGACGCACGCGCGGCCGGTGGAGCTGGCGGCGGGCGGCGTCCTGCGGGTGGAGTTTCCGTGAAGCCGAAAAACGAGCCGCCGGCCGGGGGGGTGGCCGGTTTCCGCGGCAAGCTCACCGCGGCGATCATGCTGATCGTGACGAGCATCGCCGGGACCGCGCTGTGGCTGGCGGAGCGGCAGCTGACGGCCGCGACGCAGGAGGAGCTGCAGGACAGTTTCCAGAACGAGATCGCGGCGCTCGACCGCGCGCAGGCGGTCCTGCGCGCCGCCTTGGTCGAGCGTTGCCGGGCGCTCGTGCGCAAGCCGCGGATCCGGGCGGCATTCGAGGACGACGCCCTGGATTTGCTGTATCCGAATGCCGAGGACGAGTTGCGCGATGTGGTGGCGAGGGGAGGCGGGCGCGGCGAGGAGACGGGAGCGCGGCGGCTGCAGGGACGGTTTTACCGGTTTCTCGACCGGAAAGGCGCGATCATCCCGCCGCCGAATTCGCGCCCGATCGGCGCTCTGGACCGGGAGGACGAGTCGAAGCTGGCGCTCCCGCATTTGTCGACGGAGCCGCAGCTGGGTTTTTTGCCGCATGCGGACGGGCGGCTGAGCGAGGTGCTGGCGATGCCGATCATCTCTTCGGATACGGGCGAAGCGATCGCGGCGCTGGTGCTGGGCTTCCCCGCCTTCGGTCCGGAAGGCGACGGCCGTTACGCCTCGGCGAGTTCCGGGATCTGGCTCGGCGACCGGCTCCACAACGACGGGCGCCGACCGGAGACCGGGCCGGCGTTGGAACGGGCCTTGCGGGGTGAACTGCCCGAGATGGCGCAGGTGGAGCTCGAGTCGGGCCCGCATCTCGTGTTCGCGAAGGTCCTGAATGCCGGCTCGCTTTACCCGCGGGCCCACGAGGTCCGGGCCTACCCGCTGGCGGAATTGGCGGCGCGGCGCAGCCGGCTGCGCTGGCAGGTGGTGGGGTTCGGCGGATTGCTCCTGGCGGCGGGTCTGGCCGGAAGCCATTTCGTGTCCGTGCGGCTCGCGGCGCCGGTGGAGAAACTCGCCGTCGATTCCGAAACCGACCGCGTATTGCGCGTCGAGGCGGAGGCGGCGCTCGAGGTGACCAGCGCCGAGTTGCAGCGGTCCGCGCGGTTTTCGGCGGATGCGTCGCATCAGCTGAAGACGCCGGTGACGGTGTTGCGGGCGGGATTGGAGGAAATGCTCGCGCGCAAAGATCTGACGCCGGCGGAGTGCGCCGAACTGTCGGATCTGATCCACCAGACCTTCCGGCTCTCGACCTTGATCGAGGACCTGCTGCTGCTGTCGCGGCTGGATGCCGGCCGGCTGGCGCTGCAGGTCGGCGCGGTCGACCTGAGCCTCGTGATCGCGGCGGCGTTGGACGATCTGGGCGCGCAGCCCGACGCCTTCGGCCTGGAGGTGGAGACGGATTTTCCGCCCGGGCTTGGCCTCGCGGGGGAGCGCCGCTACGTTGCGATGATCGTGCAGAACCTGCTGGAAAACGCCCGCAAGTACAACCGGCCCGGGGGGCGGATCCGGCTGTCGGCGATGGCGGCCGCGGGGACGGTGAAGCTGACGGTCGGCAACACGGGTGCGGCGATCGCACCGGAGGCGCAGACCCGGATTTTCGAACGATTCCACCGCGGCGCGATGGGCGAGAACGTGCCCGGCTACGGACTCGGCCTCAATCTGGCGCGGGAATTGGCGCGGTTGCACGGCGGCGATCTCCGGCTGCTGCGTTCGGGGGACGACTGGACGGAATTCGAAGCGAGTTTCCGGCAGGCTGGGCCGACGGGGGAGGCGGGGCGCGCATGAGAGAATCGTGGCGGAGATTTGCGGCCGGTTGCCTGCTGCTGGCGGGTTGGGGAGGCGGCGCCGTGTCGGCGGCCGAGGAGAGCTTCGACCGGTTGGAAGAGTTGCTCACGTTCAGCAGTCCGCGGACGCAGTGGCGCGCGCGGCTGAGCGGCACGGCGGATGCGGAGGTGTATGCGTTGCCGCAGCCGGCCCCGGGGTTGATCGAGACGGGGCACCGCACGTTGTTCAGTCCGCGGCTGAGCGTGTTTCTCGATGCGCAAGCCGGTCCGGCGACCTATCTGTTTGCGCAGGCGCGGGTGGACCGGGGCTTCGATCCGACGGATCGCGGCGGGGAGATCCGGCTGGACGAATTGGCGCTGCGGTTCCGGCCTTGGGGCAGTGGGGTGACGGTGCAGGCGGGCAAGTTTGCCACCATCGTGGGCAATTGGGCGGTGCGGCACGGCAGTTG